>OFGG01000098.1_pt1 | contig 74742 bp, 63 predicted proteins | sample 1521701 | NCBI WGS metagenome assembly OFGG01 (sample SAMEA3504081, study PRJEB24116) | mouse gut metagenome | biome: mouse gut; feature: mouse-associated habitat; material: faeces | place: Denmark | collected 2011
AGTCATCCTTTTCTGTTTGATAACTCTATGATAACAAATTTGATGTCCTATAATCTGGACTTTAAAAATCCATCACCCCATTTTCTGACTAACACCAAAGATTTTTATGATAAAGAGCTGGAAAAACAGATTCGGGAGAAGTTGTCATTGCCAGATACGGTAAGTATCAGAAAAAACTTGGGGCAAAAAGAGATACCTGTAGAAAAGTTATTAATAGCCATCCTGACCGCTATGCAGCCCTTTTCGCAGATGATGTGCGATCTATTGAAAATGTTTGAGAAGGCATCAGCAGGGCAGGGAGATTATAACCTAAGGATACATATGGAATTTGGATCTATGGACGATACACTGGATTTTGATTTAGAGAATTTCAGGCAATATGAAAAAATGACGGAACAAGCCTGCCGGATAGTGGAAACCCAGATACCAAAAGAACTATGGAAGATGGTAAATGCTTATAGACGAGATGGGATGATCAGGAATAAAACGCATATCGGGCGGGACGATATCTGTCTATGGATCAAGGAATATCGTTCAGAGGATAAATGGCCGGATTTTGTACCTGAAAGACCGTCAATGGGAGAGCCTCGTCTGGATACATTGACTGCCAGATGCTGGGATATATTTGAAACGGCAGTTGCCGGATACAGACAGATTTATGATGAGGCCAAAGGCCGGCGTCAGAGCGTCGGGGATGAGTGCGATCGAAGCAATAGGGATCCATTTTGGGCAGCGGAACAGGACTGCTGGACCTGTCTGTTTTTGGAGGCAGTGGCAGATACGGCGGATAAACTTCATCGTCTGTCAATTGATAAAAAGACAAAATTAGCAGAAGAAATAGCGGATGATCTTGAGAGGTACTTTTTGACTGTGGATACGGTAAAAGTGGAAACAATGCAGATTGTGGACAACTTGATTGAGATTTTAAATCTGCCATTCTGGAAAAAACGTTATGAATTGTACTCTGCATGGGTATCGACACAGATTGTGGAGGCGCTTGGGAACAGGGATATCAAATTTCAGGTCAAGGACAATACGCTGTCCTTTTCTTTTGGAGGCTCCCACTTTGCCACCTGCACCGGTTTATGTCCTCCATTGGAATTCTGGGCGGAGCTTCGGACAAATGCAAAAAATCTGGTGGGAAATGGGAGAAAAAATGCAATCCAGCCGGATTATACTCTTGCAACAAGTCCTGTTATGGATCCTGACAATACGGTTGTGGTTGTTGAGTGTAAACAATATGAAAAACCTAATCGAAAGAACTTCAGGGATGCGATCATTGATTATGCAGGCGGCAGGCCCAAGGCTGTCATCATGCTGGCAGGTTATGGGATGGTTCCGCAAGAAGTATGTGAGGGGATAGGGGATGAAAGGATAAAATCCAGGGCGGCAGGCTTTTCTCTGATGCGCCCGGGCTCTCGTCAAGCAAAGGAATTTAAAGAAAAGCTGCGGGAATCAGTGCTGGAATATTACCGTAATAAAGCGGGAGAAGATAGAGATTATCTATATCCATGGGGTGATCTTCAGAAACCTTGTTTGATACGGCTTAAATGGGGGGAACATCCTAAAGATCTTGATCTGCATCTGCGTATCATAGGGGCCCCAGAGGGAATGGGTCATATTTATTTTAAAAATAGGGGAAACGAAAATGCTATGCCTTATGCATATCTGGATAAAGATGTGACACAAGGATGGGGGCCGGAAATAATCCGGATTTCGAAGTGGACAGAGCTGGATTATGTTGTAGAGGTTCATGATTTTTCTAAGGACTCGAAAGATGTGTCGTTTGAGGTGGAAGTCTGCTGTGGGCAGGACCATTTTTGCTTCCAAAGGCGCAATCTGACAGAAGTCCACGAGTGGACGGTGTTGAGGATTGGTAAAAGCGGGATTGGGGAGATGTAAATGGCTGCCCTATTGGGTATGTGCGGGCAGGGAAAGTTAATGAAAGAGGAATCAAATTGTGGCGAAAATTCTAATTGTTGAAGATGAAAAGAATATGCAGGAAATCATTGCTGAATATATGCGGCGCGGCGGACATACCTGTTTTACGGCTGATGACGGTATGGATGCGTTGCTGGCATTGAAAAATAATCCTATGGATCTGATGATATTGGATATTATGATGCCTCATCTTGATGGATTTTCCGTCTGTAAGATGGCAAGGGAAATGAGCAGTATCCCTATTATCATGTTAACGGCGAAAAGCAATGAAGACGACAAATTAAAAGGTTATGACCTTGGTGCGGATGACTATATGACAAAACCTTTCAGTCCGAAAGTGCTGCTGGCGAAGACAAATGCCTTGCTGCGCCGTTCTACTGCTCTTTTGGCGGACAACTTAAATGCCATAAACAGTGTGAATGGTGGAAAAATTTCCATCGTTCCGTCTGCCCATAAGGTTTTTCTGGAGGGGCAGGAGATCGCCTTGACCTACAAGGAATATGAACTGCTTTATTTCCTTATGTCAAATCCAGGCCAGATCTTCAGCCGGGAACAATTACTGAACCGGATATGGGGATATGATTTTGAGGGAACCACCAGGACCGTGGATACGCATATTAAAACTCTCCGTCAGAAATTGGGGGAGGAAGGCAGGCATATCGTCACACTGATTCGGTCCGGTTACAAATTTGAGGTGACAGCATGAAAATAAGTGAGCATATGAATATTTTTACCATTCGGAAAAAAATACTGCTGGCTTCTAAACTGATGGGAGTTATTCTGATATTATCCTATGTGTTTTTTACCAGGCTGCCGTTAAACGCAGATGTTTCTCTTATGATCTGGCTGATATTTGTTGTCCTCTTAATCTGTGCGATTGATCTGTGGATGGCCCGGTTTATCTCAAAACCCGTGTCTGAATTAAATGAAGCTGCCAGCCGTATGGCGGAGTTAGACTTCTCGCATTTTTGCGGGGTATCCGGGAACGATGAGTTTGGGGAGCTTTCCCATAGTCTGAATGTTATGGCTCAAAACTTGCAGAAAGCATTCGAGGAGCTGGAGCGTGTCAACCAAAAGCTGGAGCAGGACGTGGAACAAAAAAAGCGTCTGCTCTCTGAGCGCAAAGAACTGGCAGACAACCTTTCACACGAAATGAAAACGCCTCTGGGAGTGATTCGGGCTTATACGGAAGGATTGCAGGATGAAGAAGATGAAGCGAAAAGGCAGAAGTACTATGAAGTCATAATAAAAGAAACGGAACGTATGGGAAGCCTGATCGCCACGCTGCTTGACTTATCTGCACTGGAAAACGGAGCTGCTGGGCTGTATCCGGAACGATTTGAATTTGTTGAATTTCTGGAAACTGTTGCTGGACGATTGCTGATTGATACGCCGGATGCTGATTTTAATCTCCAATATGATCTGCCGGAACTGCCTGTCTATGTCAATACCGATAAAAGCAGGATGGAGCAGGTGCTTAACAATCTGATCGTCAATGCAAAGCGAAATGTCCGGCCGGGCGGCATTTTGAAACTTTCGCTTATGGAACGGGATGGTATGCTTAATTTTTCCATTTATAATCAAGGACATACTATCTCCCAGGAAAATCTCTCCAAGATCTGGACGAAATTTTATCGTGATAAAAATATAAAATACAGTGGATCAGGGTTAGGGCTGGCTATTGTGGCACAGATCCTTTCCATGCAGCACTTGACATATGGCGCTTTAAACAGGCAGGACGGGGTGGTGTTCTATTTTTCTATTCCTATTATAAAGTAAACTGTACAAAAAGGCTTTTGTTTCTGAAAAGAAATGGAGGCTTTTTCTTATCGTATCAAAAGATTTCACACCAACTTCACGCCGATTTCACATGGACTTCAATGGCTTTTTTTATTCTTACCTCATCAAAAGAAAAGGATCAACATGGGAAATGGGGGAATGAAGAATGATTGAAGTAAAGAATCTGACTTTTTCTTATGGAAAGGACAAACAGGCATTACATGGCCTGAACTTCGCCGTGGAAGATGGGGAGATTTTTGGATTTCTGGGGCCAAACGGCTCCGGAAAGTCCACAACCCAGAAGATACTGACCGGTATTCTGAAAGGACATGGCGGTACGGTGTCTTTGTTCGGAAAAGATTTAAGGGAGGTGCACACACGGGAATTTTTCCGGGAAATTGGCGTTTTGTTTGAGTTTCCCTATTTGTACGCCAATTTAAGCGCTCTTGACAACCTGCGTTACTTTTCGTCTTTCTATCCCAAAAAACAGCTTCGGGATGTGGAAGAAGTGCTTGATGAACTGGAGTTTAAAAAAGATTTTTTAAGGAAACCGGTGTCATCTTACTCCAAGGGGATGCGTCAGCGTGTCAGTATGGCAAGGGCTTTGATCAGCAGTCCGAAACTTCTGTTTCTGGATGAGCCCACCAGCGGCCTTGATCCTGCCGGGGCCGTTCTCTTCCGCAGGATCATAGAAAAAGAACGCCAGAAGGGAACAACAGTATTCGTAACGACTCATAATATGCTGGATGCCGATCTGCTTTGTGACAGAGTGGCTTTTATCACTAATGGGAATATTGTTGCACTTGATACACCGAGAAATCTGAAAGAACAAAACAGCAGCCGCAGGATTGCTGTCTGTTATCTGTATCAGGGCAGGAGAGAAGAAAAAACTATGGAGACGCCGGAGCTGAAATCAGGGATTCCTTTTCCATATGATGAGTTGATCAGTATCCACTCCAAGGAGCCGACGCTGGAAGATATTTTTATCCGGTGCGCAGGAAGGAGGCTGTCTTGAAGTACCTTTCTTTCTTATTCAAAAAAGACTGCAGGATGATGGTGTCAGGAAAATTCTTTCTTGTAGCGTTTGGATCGCTTTTACTTTATACATTGTTCATTCACTTTGGTTATCTGAACTTCATGGGAGACAATGCCAATAGTTACAATGTATATCTCTATGATCCGGCAGGAACCTATACGCAGGTGCCGCCGATGATCCATTCGGTAACCTCCAGGGAAGAACTGGATGAGGCGCTTGCCGGGGATGCAAGCGGCGGTGTCGGAATCCATGTAAAGGATGGGAACCCCAATATTGTACTTTATGCAGGAACGGAAAAAGTTGACCGGCATAGAGCAGACTATGCATTCTCACTTTTGTATTCCGGCAGAGAATATAAGCCGGAAACAGTGGGGCAAAATACCCCGGAAATGAAACAGCGCAGAGAGATCACCTGTGAACTGCTGTTTATTGAGATCGCTGCCGTAGGATTTTTGGGGATTGCGTCGGTGCTGTTTAAAGAAAAACAGATGGGAGTGATACGCGTCCATGCTATTATGCCTTTGAAAAGGAGACTGTTTGTATTTTCTAAGATCGTCCTTTTTCTGCTCACGGATCTGGCTTTCGCAGCTTTGATGACACTGTTGAATGTCGGATTTACAGAAGCCGGAGACGTTTTATTTGCTATATTGATACAGACAGGGATTTTGTCTCTGGTCATGTCACTTGCAGGCTTTGGCTGCGCAATGCTGTTAAAAGATTTTAAGCAATTTTCACTGGCTTATCTGGTGATCACGCTTTTAACCGCAACACCGGTTTTCCTGTCAGCCAACACTGCAATTAAAATGGATTGGATCATTTACCATCCCTTTTATCATGTGTATATGGGGCTGAAAAATGCTTTTTTCGGTACGCCCGTTACAAACCCGGTTTATTACATCTGTGTAGTGTGTGTCATTATTTTACTCTTTGGCATTGCCACTATGGCATTTCATAAAGAGATGAGAAGGGAGGGCTGACCGTGAAAGGGTTGATCTATCAGTTAAAAAGTGTCTGGAAAGATAAGTTTTGCATCATGTCGTTTCTCCTGCCTATTGTGGCAGCTATGCTGCTGAATATAGCCGGCTCCATCGACCTGTCTTCTTTAGGCGAATATTATTTTTGTGTGGTTGATGGTGAGGTTACGGATGAGACCAGGGAGTGGCTTATGGGGTACGGCGATGTCACAGTGTGCCCAACGAGGGAGGAATGGCTTTCGGCGATCAGGGAGCCGTCCACCAATCTGATCGGCGTAGAGGGGAGTGGAGAGGGTATCAGGACTGTTTTGGCCGGTGACGAATTACCAATATGGCAACAGGCAGCAGCCACACTTCCGGCTCTCTATGAACAGCGGAAAGCGGCGGCAGAGGTCAGCATACAGACTTTGGAACAGCCTGACGTACTGGCAGGATTTCAATTCATTTTTATAGCGATGATCCTGATTGTTGCTATGTTCATGGGCTGTACCTTTAATGCGATGAACATTATTTCCGAAAAAGAAGATGGTGTTGCGCTGATAAATGAAATACTGCCTATGACGCCCAGGCAATATGTGATCCAGAAAATTTTTGTGGGGTTTGTGCTTGGCTGTCTGTCCGCAATGGTTACGGCGGCAATCTGTTTTAAGCTTTCCCCCGCAGGAGCGGCGGCCATGTTTGTGCTGACGGTATTGTCGGCTTTTGTGGCGGCTCTGGCAGGTCTCTTTGTTGGCCGCATTTCGGAAGGGATGATGACGGGCGCTGCCTATATCAAAATTGTTATGATCATATTCATGGCGGTTCCTCTGTTGAAATATCTGGCAGTGGGGGGAAACAAAGTGCTTTCATACATTTGCTTTCTTATCCCGTCCAGCGCTGCTTTTGAGGGGATTATGGATCTGGCGAATGGCGGTATGGCAACCGCAGGCAAGGATATGGTGATCCTTGCGGTTCATGGTATTGGGTGGTTTTTACTCTATTTATTCCTGTCCGGGCGGCAGAAAAAGAATATGTAAATGATAGGAGTACAGACACTGCACAGAAAATAGAATTTAATGGAATTGCCTGCATTTTTATGATAAAATTTAAAAAGACAAATGTAAACCAGAATGTGGAATAGGAGATAGCTAAAAATGATTTCAGCGATTTATGATCGGCGAAGTATAAGGAAATTCACGGACAGGCCTATATCTCAAGAAGATATTACAGATATTATCCAAAGCGGAATAAAAGCGCCTTCTTCTAAAAACAGACAACCGTGGAAATATATTGTGGTTCAGGGAAATGCGAAAGAAGAAATGCTAAAGGTTTTCCGCCAAGGAATTGAGCGGGAAGAAAAGGACAATGCTTTACTTCCGCTAAGCAAACAACACATAGCTGCAGCAAAATATACGGTAGATATCATGGCAGAAGCGCCAATCATAGTTTTTGTTGTTAATTCGCTGGGGAAAAGTATTTTAACAGAATTAACACCGGAAGAACATGTTTATGAAATTTGCAACATCCAATCAATCAGTGCTTCTATACAAAATATGCTTCTAGCCGCTACGGAGAAGGGAATAGGCAGTCTTTGGATATGCGACATTTATTTTGCATATTCAGAACTGTGTAAATGGTTGGACAGTGACGGTCAACTTATTGCGGCTATTGCGTTTGGTTATCCAAATGAATTTCCGAAAGAAAGGCCGCGTAAGAAGCTTGAAGATATTGTGGAGTGGAGAAATTAGCGTCAACAGATTTATAGCCATGATGGCAGCAGCCTTTTTTGGTTTTGCGTTGTATGATGCGGGATTGAAACCGGCACGTCCTGGTGAGCTGCACTTCGAAGGATATAAGTGCTATGCCCCCAGGACCAGAAAAGTGCCCGGGGTTTTTATCTGAAAGATAGGCGGCAGCTGGATTGCAAGGATTAGGAAGAAAGATGCAGGTTATGGGTGTGTGATAGCATATCCTTGCATACCGCTAAGCGATTGCTATTTTTCTTTTGATTTCCGCAACTTCCTTTTTCAGCTTGTCAAATTCGATGGCGAGATAATTGACTTTTACTTCATAGGCCAGATTTTTATCTGCTGCAGGAATAGTCAGATTAAGCTTGTTTGTTAATTCAATAAAATTCTCGGCGATTATTTGGATATTTTTGTCCGTGCCATTTTCAATATGTAATTCAATGCCTCTTACTCGCCGGTTTAAGTCTTGTATTTCAGATTTCATATCCTGCATTTCGGATTTCATATTTTGTATTTCGGATTTCATGTTCTGCATTTCAGATTTCATGTTCTGCATTTCAGATTTCATGTTCTGCATTTCGGATTTTATGCTTTGCATTTCAGGTTTTATGCCTTGCATTTCTGAAAGAATCAAATCCAGTTTTTCGCTGTCTGTCATAGGATCACCGCCTTTTTAAATAATTTAGTTGCTGACATAAGAAATTGTAACACATCCAAAACGAAAAGTCTACTAAAATAATAAAAAAAATACTAAAATTCGTTTGATACAAGCTCCCCTAACTGTTTCAGGAATAGTTGTAAACGGTTGACATAATTTTTTAAATATAGTAAGGTGTATTAAGTGGAAAAATGCCCTGAGAAAAATGGATAGAGGTTACCAATGAAAAAATATAATCGTATATGGATGATCATAATGAGCATGCTGCTGCTTTTTTGCCAGCCGCTTACCGTGTCAGCTACAGAGCCCTCCGCGGAACAGGAAAGTGAAACGGAGGAAGATGAAGGCGATCTTCAGGATGAGGAAGAAAGCGGTTCCCCGGAAGCTGACGGGCAGGAAGGGGAAGATGCTGATGAAGATGAAGTGGAAGAAGATCCAGAAGAATATGCGGAACTGGAAGCTGTCATAAATGAAGCAAAGGAAAGCCTTAAGGCAATCACAAGCCAGGAGACGGTGATGGCGCTTGTGTTTCTTTGTGATACCTATGGCGTGAGGGAGACCCCTGGGGAAGACGGGAAAGTCAGCGTCAGGGTGCCTACCGGAACGACCGTGCAGATAGACGGGATCGAGCTGGATGAGGAGTGGAACATCTGGTATCACGTTTCCCTTACTTATAATGACCGGAACTATTCAGGCTATATAGACCGGAATTATCTGGCATATTCCAATGAGGCCTTCCTTGCCTGGGAAGATATCTGTTTTCCGAAATCATCCATGTTTACCACGTATGAGGGCGGATCTTTGGACGTGGAACAATTTCCGGCTTCCTATAAAAGCAAATTGGCCCAGCTAAAACAGGCGCATCCCAATTGGATTTTTGTAAAGCAGGACACCGGGCTGGATTGGCAGACCGTAGTTAAAAATGAAAATTACCAGGACAGGAACCTGATCAGTTCTATTATGGGTGATGCCTATAAAAACGGGTTGTATGGCTCCGGATGGTATTATGCATCGAAAGAGGCGGTGGAATATTATCTGGATCCCAGAAATTTCCTGGATGATACCAGGATCTTTCAGTTTGAACAATTGACTTATAATCCGTCTTACCATTCTAAATCCGCTGTAGATAAGATTTTAAGCACTACCTTTATGAAAGGGGAGCTGCCGGGAGCCGGGATGAGCTATGCGTCTGCCTTTTATGAAATTGGCGTGAAGCTGAAGGTAAGCCCGTTCCATTTAGCGTGCCGGGTTTATCAGGAACAGGGGAAGGGAACTTCCGCTTTGATATCCGGAACATACAGCGGCTATGAAGGGTACTATAATTATTATAATATCGGCGCTACAGGAAAAACAACGGAAGAAAATGTAAAGAGCGGGTTGGAGAAAGCGAAAAAAGAGGGATGGAATACCCGTTATAAGTCATTAAATGGCGGGGCGGTGATCTTGTCAAAGGAGTATATATTAAAAGGGCAGGATACGCTGTACCTTCAAAAGTTTGATGTGGATCCAAGCTTTAGCGGCTTATATTGGCACCAGTATATGCAAAATATTATGGCGCCTTACACGGAATCCCAGATGGTAAAGAGGGCATATACAGAGACCGGTTCCCTGGACAATCCTTTTGTGTTCAAGATTCCGGTTTACAATAATATGCCGTCCGCCGCCTGTCCGGTGCCGGGAACGGCATCGACGCCAAAACCCACAGCAACTGCAACGCCTACAGCGGTACCGACTGCAACGCCAACGGCACGGCCTACACCAACGGCGTCCGCATCCCCGACCGCAACACCGTCGGCGATACCGTCCGAAACTCCAAGTGAAAGGCCTACCGTGCAGCCAACATTGAGACCAACGGTGAAGCCGACAGCGGCATCGACTGCAACACCAACGGCGGCATCCGCAACTCCCGGTGCGACGCCAACCGCTGCGCCGTCGGTGACACCTGTAGAGAAACCAACGCAAAAACCCATAACGACCCCGACAGAAACTCCGGCGAAGAAGCCGACGGCGTCACCAACGAACATACCTTCAGTATCACCAACGAAAAAGCCGCTGGTGACGGCGACACCGACTGTCAGGCCCACAGCAAAACCAACGGAAGTGCCGACTGCGGCACCCACAGCAAAGGCGACAGCATCGCCGACAACAAAACCGACGATATCGCCAACAACAAAACCGACGGTATCGCCAACAGAAAAACCGACGGCATCGCCCACAACAAAACCAACGGCATCGCCTACATTAAAGCCAACAGCATCCCCGTCGGCAGGCACAACGCCAACAGCTACTGTGGCACCTACAGCGTCGGCATCGCCCACAGCCACGGCAGTGCCAACAGCAAAACCGACGCCAACGCAAAAACCGACTGCGGCACCTACGGCAAAGCCAACGCAAAATCCGGCCAGGGAGCCTGAAGATGAGCCGCCTGTTGTTACGGTGGAAGTCGTCAGGACACCGGAACCTACCCCGGCAGAAACTACTGCGCCGGCAGCGCAGGCATCGGCAGAACCGGCACAGCCGCCTGCAGGGCAGCAAGATACGGAAACAGAGGTCACGGTTACGGCGGCAACCCCGAAGCCACAGACGGCGCCGGAAGATAAGTCAGTCGTTACGTTTGATATGAGTGACAATAGTATGGTGTATACCCAGACTTTAGAGCAGATCAGGGAACAGGGGAAAAAAGTTACCCTGGAAATGGGGAACGGGATCGTATGGCGGATGGATGGAAGCACCATGGGAGAAGCGCCGCTTAACGATATTGATTTTAAAGTCACCATGGGAAAGAGCGGCATTCCGAAGTTAAAGAAGGATGCCTTGACAGAAGGGGAAAACTATGTTGAGCTTTCCCTGGCCCATGACGGCGGGTTCGGGTTTACGGCAGCGTTGTCCGTGACGCTTGAAAACGCACAGCCCGGACAATACGCAAACTTGTTTTATTATGATGAAACGGAAGGCGAGTTTCAGTTTATGTGCGCTTCCATAGTGGGAAGCACAAAAGAAGCCAGTTTTGAATTTGCCCATGCTTCCGATTATATCATCATTATCAGCGATGACATAAAAGAAAATCTGCTGGAACTCAGAGCGCCGCAGATGGAAGAAGCGGAGCGGATCATTCAGGAAGAGTTAAACAATCCTGCAAATGAGAAACCGGCCGAGGAGCCGAAAAAAGCGGCTGGGATCATTACGCTGATCATTTTAGGGAGTATAGCGGTTGTGATTGCCATATACCTGATTTTCAGGAAAAAGGATGAGTAAAAAGAGACGCCATGGGGGAAACCTTGTGGCGTTTCTGGCAACGGCATGGATGACGCCGGCTGCTGTAAATAACTAACCGGATGCACAGGAGGAAAAAATGCTGGAAACAAATTTAGTCAATCACTTTTATAACACGTATAACGAGGAAGAAAGGCTTGCGGATAAATGTGGGCAGGTCGAATTTATGACGACAATGGAATACATCCATAACTATTTAAAACCCGGTATGCGGGTGCTGGAGATCGGTGCCGGTACAGGCAGGTATTCCAGGGCGCTGGCAAAGGAAGGATACCGCATGGATGCAGTGGAACTGGTGGCGCATAATATTGACCTGTTCAGGTCGAAGATGGATGGAGAAAAGATACGGTTGATCCAGGGAAATGCGGTAGACTTGTCCATGTATGGTGACGAGACTTTTGACGGTACCCTTTCTTTAGGGCCTATGTACCATTTGTTTCAGGAAGAAAGCAGGAAACGGGCATTGGAAGAAGCAATCCGCGTTACGAAAAAAGGTGGTGTCATTTTTGTGGCATACTGTATGAATGAAGCCACGATCCTGCAGTATTCGTTCCGAAAAGGAACGCTTTTGGATGATATGGAAAAGGGGCTTATTTCACCGGATTTTCATTGGACGGCGAATGAAAATGACGCATTTGCCCTGATGCGCCCGGCAGAGATTGAAGCACTGACAGAGCCATATCCGGTAAAAAGGATGGGCATGGCAGCCACAGACGGGGCAGCCAGATATATGGAAGATGTGATAAATGCCATGAGCGATGAAATTTTCAGGCATTATTATAACTATCATCTCTCCACGTGTGAAAGAAAAGATCTGATTGGTGCGTCAAACCACGTGTTGGATATCCTTCGAAAAGAAACCTTGTAATAGGTTATGGCAGGGGGTAAAATAAAAACGTGTAAAATTTTCATAAAGGAGCAGCAGGATTATGGATCATGACATAAAAGATTATCCTTATTTATATGAGACTCACATGCACACCAGCCAGGCAAGCGCATGCGCCAGGCAGCCAGGCACCGCCATGGCGAAAGCGGCAAGGGATGCCGGATATGCGGGAGTGATCGTCACGGATCACAGCTGGTACGGGAATCACTGCATCGATCGTTCCCTGCCGTGGGAGCAGTGGATCGAAGCTTTTTGCATGGGATATGAGGATGCCAAAAGATGGGGGGATGAAAACGATTTTTCCGTATTTTTTGGCTATGAGTCAAACTACGGGGGAACGGAATTTTTAATCTACGGTGTGGATAAAGAGTGGCTGATTGGGCATCCGCAGATCAAAGACATATCAATAGAAGGGCAGTTTCGGCTGATCCATGAAGCAGGCGGCCTGGTGATCCATGCCCATCCTTACAGGGAAGCGGATTACATTAAGGAAATACGGCTGTTTCCGGAGTATGTGGACGGGGTGGAGGCGGTAAATGCCACCCATTCAAACCCTAAGAGCGAGAAACATAACCGGGCTGTGTTTGACCAATATGCAGCGGAGTATGCAAGAAAGTATGACCTGCCTTTGATGGCAGGGTCGGACATCCATGATATCCCTCTTTTAGGGGGCGGGATGGCTTTTAAGCGGAAATTAAAATCCATTGAAGACTTTTGTCAGGCAATTCGTACCGGTGAAGATTATATCCTTACAAACGGTGACAAGTGGTTTGATAAACATGGGGGATTACTGTGAAAAATAAATTTTTCACAGACAAATTTGTGCTTGCGCCCAAATTTGCAGGCTTTTGACAACATGGGGGATTACTATGAGGTTTTTGCACATTTCGGATTTGCATATCGGCAAAGTGGTAAATGATTTTTCCATGCTGGAGGACCAGCGGTTTCTCTTAGGGCAGATTGCAGGGATTGCAGAAGAAAACCGGGTGGATGCGGTGGTCATAGCAGGGGATGTATACGACAGGGCAATCCCTTCCGGGGAAGCGGTGACGGTATTTGACCGTTTTTTGACGGAATTATCCTCTTGCGGCATCGGGGTCTTAATGATAAGCGGCAACCATGATTCACCGGAGAGGTTAAGCTTTGGGAGAAAGCTTTTGAAAGGGCAGGGGATCCATATTGCGGGGGTACAGGAAGAAGGCCTGATAACAGTAGAATTTTGGGAGCCGGAACCGGGATCGCCGCGAAAGCAGATCCTTACCCAGTTTGTGCTGCTCCCATTTTTAAAGCCTTCTCAGATGGATGCCTCCACCAGCGAAGAAGCGGTGAAAAAGGCATTGGCGGGATATTGGGAAGAAGAAAAAAGAGCGGGGAAGAAGAAAAAGAACCGGGTGCTTGTCACTCACTTTTTTGTCACGGACAGCGGACGTGAGCCGGAGCTTTCTGACAGTGAGACTACCGTCCATGTAGGCGGTCTTGATAACGTGGATGCCTCTGTTTTTGCGGGCTTTGATTATACGGCCCTGGGCCATATCCATAAGCCGCAGCAGGTTGGCGGCCATCCCATCTGGTATGCCGGTTCGCCCCTTAAGTATTCTTTTGGGGAGACCGGGCAGGATAAGTGCGCACTGCTGGTTACCCTGGGGGCAGAGGGACTTTCTGAAGTAAAACCAATCTTACTTCGGCCTATGCGGGAGATGCGAAAGGTCAGCGGCAGCCTGAAAGAACTGTTGGACCAGGGGTCTGGGGAGCGAAGGGAGGATTACATACAAGCCATCCTTTCCGACCAGGGGGAGCTGATCGACCCCATTGGCACGCTGCGGAGTGTTTACCCGAATATCATGCAGATTCTCAGGAAGACAAAGGAGCAGGAGGGGGAGAGGGAAGCTTTTGAAACATCCGTAAGCCGTCAGCTTTTAAAGAAGCGGGATGGACTTTCCTTGTTTGAGGATTTTTACCGGGAGGTAAGGGGAGAAGAGCTCACCTTAGAGGAAAAAGAATTTATGGGAAACCTTGTGAAGGAACTGGAAGGGGCGGGGATATGAAGCCGGTCAGATTAACCATATGCGGCTGGGGGCCGTATAAAGGAAAACAGGAGATTGATTTTACCGGGCTGGACAAGAGGGGGCTGTTTTTGGTCACAGGCCCTACCGGAGCCGGCAAGACTACTATATTTGACGCCATCACCTATGCGCTTTACGGGAACATGAGCGGAAGTATGCGGGAAAAAGGGAGCGTGCGGAGTGATTTTGCGGCGGCGGATACGCCAACCTTTGTGGAACTTGTGATGACCCATGGGGGCAGGGAATATACCCTGTACCGGAACCCGGAATATCTGCGGCCAAGGAAGCGCCAGACAGGTACGGCCGGTGTAAAAGGGGATCCGGATAAGGCGAGAAATACCGGACTTGTAAAGGAAAAGGAAAAAGCGGTCCTTACAGAGCCGGAAGGAAAGAAGGTAGAAGGGAGCAGTGAAGTGACAAGGCGCGTCCAGGAGCTTTTGCGGCTGGATTACCGGCAGTTTAAGCAGTTGTCCATGATTGCACAGGGGGAGTTTGCAAGGCTTTTTACGGCGCTTCCTGCGGAAAAGACAAAGATCTTCCGGGAACTGTTTGACACGGATCTGTATGAGCGGATGGCGTCAGCCTTAAGGGGAAAGTCTCTGGATCTTTATAAACAGGTGATGGAGTGCAGGAACAAGATGGACGAGTATATCGACATGCTCACAGGCAGCCGGGTATTTTCCGGGGAGGATGAGGAACGCAACTGGCAGGAACTGACCGCTTCCGGCAGTTACTATTATGAAGGGGTCATAGAGTTTTTGGCAGGCCGGCTCCAGGTGGGAAAAGAAGAGTATAGGAAGGTTCAGAAACAGTTTGAAATCTATGAGCGGGAAGCAGGGAAACTGACGGAAAAAGCGGAAAGAGCAAAACGTGCGCAAAGCCTTTTGGAGCAGCTTCAAAAGGAAATCCAAAAGAGGGAGGAACTTGCCCGAAGAAAGCCTGACATGAAGCAAAAGGGAGAACGGCTGGCGAAACAGGAAACCGCCGCCGCCTTAAGAGTGGATGAAATGCAAAAGCAGGCGGTAAAGGAGCAGGCTGTACGGCTGGAAAAGCAGATCCGGGTGAAGGAGGAAGAAATCCAATCTCTGAAATTGCAGAAAGACGCAGGAACTTTTGTTTATGAAAATCGGAACCGGATACAAGCCCTTTACCAAATGGAAGGAAAGATCAAAGAGCTTTCTGCCTTGCATGAGGAGCTGGCAAAGGAGTACCAAGAAGAAAAAAGGGAGCTGAAAAAGCTCCAGCAGGAATATCTGGCGGCAGAAGATAAGGAGGATATGGAAAAGGAAGCCTATGAGCGTGCTGAAAAAATGTACCGCCATGGGATTGCAGGGATTTTAAGTGACAGGCTTAAAGAAAATGAGCCCTGTCCGGTATGTGGATCGCGGCACCATCCTTCTCCGGCAGACAAGGGAGAGAATCTGCCCGATGAGGAGAAAGTAAAGGAACTTAAGGCGGCTTTTGAGCGCAGGCAGCAAAAGCGGATCCTCCTTCATGGACAGACAGCGTCTCATGCGGCAAAAGCAAAGGAGAGCGAAAAAAAGCTGGAAGAATGCTTAGGGCAGAAAGAAAGGCTTGAGAAAGATTTTAAGGAGGAAAAAGAGAGCTTTCGTGACTATGTTAAAGAACACAAAGAATCTGAGTTTCTTGGCAGAGTGAAGGAGCAGGAGCAGATCTTTGCTGTTTTAGAGGAAAAGCAAAGCGCATTCAAACAGCAGCAGGAAGAATTTGTCACACAGGCAAAACAGGCAGAGAGGTTATGTGAGAAGTGGCAGGAACGGCTGAAAAACGCAGGTTTTTCAAAAGAGGAAGACTATCAAAATGCGCTGGCAGCCCCAAAAGAGGTACAAAAGCTCAGGGAAGAAATCCAAAGTTATCAGCAGGAATGCCATGCGAATAAGGAAATGACCGAACACCTGAAAAGAGAGACAAAAAACTTAAAACAGGAGGATCTGGCGGAAATACAGTCTCGGCTTGCAGAACAAAACCGGCAGAAACAGCAGGTGCTTGATCGGCAGATGGAGCAGGGGAAACGCCTTAATCTGATAGAAAAGAGCCTGTCTTCATTAAAGGAAAAGCAAAGACAGCTTACTCTTTTAATGAAAAGGTACAGCATGTTAAAAGAGTTAGACGATGCCGCAAATGGGAATAATAAAAAACGGCTGGTGTTTGAACAGTATGTGCTGGCATCTTATTTTGAAGATATCCTTAAGGTTGCCAACATAAGGCTCCACCTGATGAGCGGGGGGCGGTATGAGTTAAGGCGCATGGAGCGGGTGAGTGACGGGCGCAGCAAGGATAATCTGGAAATGGAAGTGATGGATTATTATACGGGGCGGTACCGCTCCGTGAAGACCTTATCCGGTGGGGAAAGCTTTAAGGCGTCTTTGGCCCTTGCTCTTGGTATGAGCGACGTGGTCCAGGCCCTAAGCGGCGGAATCCGGGTAGAGGCTTTGTTTATTGACGAGGGATTCGGGAGCTTGGATGGGGAATCCCTGGAACAGGCATGTCTGACTTTGCAGACGCTGGTGGAGAAGGACCGTCTGGTCGGGATCATTTCCCATGTGCCGGAGCTGGCAGAAAAAATAGAAAGCAAAATACACATCCGCAAAACAAATACTGGAAGCAGTATTGAAGTTATGGTATTCTGATAATAAGAATGGAAAAAGAAAGGGGCAGCAAATTGGAAAACAAATATGATGTGATCATTATCGGTGCAGGCCCGGGCGGGATTTTTTGCGCCTATGAACTTATGGATAAGAACAGGAATCTGAAAGTGCTTATGGTGGAAAAGGGGCGTTCTATTGAAAAAAGGCAATGCCCGAAACGTACCACGAAGCAGTGTGTGGGCTGTAAGCCCTGTTCCATTACCACTGGTTTTGCGGGAGCAGGGGCATTTTCTGACGGGAAGCTTTCCCTATCCCCGGATGTGGGCGGGAATCTGCCATCTATCCTTGGGTATGACGAGACGGTCAAACTGATCAGGGAGTCGGATGATATTTACTTAAAATTCGGCGCCGATACCGGCGTTTATGGTGCGGACCGGCAGGCGGAGATCCGGGAGATCAGAAGAAAGGCCATTGTGGCGAATTTAAAACTGGTGGAATGTCCTATCCGCCATCTGGGAACGGAAGAAGGCTATAAGATTTATGAAAAACTCCAGCATCATTTAGAGGAACAAGGGGTTACCTTGCTTTTCCATACCATGGTGGAAGAAATTCTGGTGGAGGACGGAAGGGCAAAGGGGATCAAGACCGACAAAGGGGAAACCTTCTATGGGGATGAGATCGTCTCGGCGGTAGGCCGGGAAGGTGCGGACTGGTTTAAGGATAAGTGCGCACAGATTGGGATTGAGACCAGGCCGGGAACGGTGGACATCGGTGTCCGTGTGGAAGTCCGGGATGAGATCATGCAGTTTTTAAATGAAAATCTATATGAAGCAAAGCTGATCTACCATACCCCTACGTTTGACGATAAGGTGAGGACTTTCTGTACCAATCCTTCCGGCGAAGTGGCAACGGAATATTATGAAGGCGGCCTTGCGGTGGTAAACGGCCATGCGTATAAATCCAAAGAATACAAGACGAACAATACTAATTTTGCAATATTAGTCAGTAAAAACTTTACCAAGCCTTTTAAGACTCCTATTGAGTATGGCAAGCATATCGCCCAGCTCTCCAACATGCTCTGCGGCGGAAAAATCCTGGTGCAGACCTTTGGAGATTTCAGGAGAGGGAGAAGGACAACAGAGGAGCGGCTTTGCCGTAACAATCTGATTCCCACCTTAAAAGATGCGGTGCCAGGTGACCTTTCCCTGGTGTTCCCTCACAGGATCATGGTGGACATAGAGGAGATGCTTCTTGCCCTTGACAAGATTACGCCGGGGATTGCGGCGGATGAGACCTTGCTTTACGGGGTGGAAGTGAAATTTTATTCCAATCGGGTGATCGTGGATAAGGATTTCCAGACCAGCATCAAAGGCCTTCGGGCTATCGGCGACGGCGCCGGTGTGACAAGAGGGCTGCAGCAGGCTTCCGCCAACGGGATCAGCGTGGCAAGAAGCATCCTTTCCGGTGTGGGCAAGGGCAGCTTATGATGAGAAACTTTAAAAGGTTCCTTGTCCTTTTCTTCGGCACCTTGTTTTTGCTTTTGGAAGGGGGCTGCGGGAAAACAGAGGGAGATACCAAGCTGGTGCTTTACACCGGGTTCAAAAAGGATGAGGTGTTTCGGATCGAGACCATGTCCTGTATGCTGCCGGAGATCATGGTCTACCTGACCAATACCCAGGACCAGTACGAGAGTGTGTTTGGGAAGGAAATATGGAAGACCGACATGGACGGCATGACCCTGGAGGAGAACATCAAAGAGACCGTGCTGGCCCAGCTGGCCCAGATCAAGACCATGAACCTGCTTGCCAAAAAGCACGGGGTAGAGCTGGATGATAACGAACAGCGGATGGCGCAGGAAGCGGCAAAGGCTTATTATGAATCCTTAAACCAGACGGAGCGGGAAGTCCTGCAGGTGGATGATGAGATTATTACCGGCCTGTATGCGGAATTTGCCCTTGCCAATAAGGTATATGAGTATATCATCAAGGATATCAACCCGGAGATCAGCGATGACGAGGCGAGGACGATCACCGTGCAGTACATTCTGATCAAAACCTTTGCAAGGGACGGAACCGGGAAACGGATTGAGTATTCTGATAACGCCAGGGAGGATGCCCGCCGGAGGGCGGAAGAGCTGCTGGAGCTGGCAAAGCAGGAGGACAGTGATTTTGAAAAACTGGTGCTCCAGTACAGTGAAGGGGATCTTGGGAACGTTTCGTTCGGGAAAGGGGAACAGGATCCGGCTTTTGAGGAAGCGGCTTTTAATTTGGAAACTGGCGAGATCAGCGGGATCGTCACAACCCAGTCCGGCTTTAATATCATCAAATGTATCAATACCTTTAATCGGGAAGAAACGGACAGCAATAAGATCAAGATCGTAGAGGAAAGAAAGGAAGAGGTGTTCGGTCAGGAGTATGACGCTTTTATCACTTCCCTGACAAGGACTTTAAACGAGGATTTGTGGAAGCAGGTCAAATTTATTGAAAACGAGGAAGTGACCACCAAGGATTTCTTTGATATTTATAACGAATATTTCAGTTAATAAAAATTTTAGAATTGGAAAAAGCCCGTAAATGCGGCATTTTTGAAGAATTATTAGCACTCATTGCAAATGAGTGCTAATTTTTGCTTGACTTTTGGACAAAAGGGAACTACACTTTATTTTAGTTTCAAAGGTGTACGAAAAGATTGAAAAAGGAGTGATTTATCGTGGCAGAAAAACACGGGAACCTATCGATTAACAGTGAGAATATTTTTCCGATCATTAAAAAGTGGCTGTATTCCGACCATGACATTTTTTTCAGAGAGCTGATCTCTAATGGCTGTGACGCCATCACCAAGCTGAAAAAGCTGGACATGATGGGGGAATATACCCTGCCCGACGGCTATCAGGGGAAAATTCAGGTACTTGTTAATCCGGAAGAAAAGACGCTGAAATTTATTGATAACGGTATTGGTATGACGGCGGATGAGGTGGAGGAGTATATCAACCAGATTGCTTTCTCCGGGGCGACGGACTTTATCGAAAAGTATAAGGATAAAGCCAATGATGACCAGATCATCGGGCATTTTGGACTTGGTTTTTATTCTGCGTTTATGGTAGCGGATGCGGTCCATATCGACACCCTTTCCTGGCAGCAGGACGCAAAGCCGGTACACTGGGAATGTGACGGCGGCACGGAATTTGACATGAAAGAAGGCGACAGGACACAGGTCGGTACCTCGATCACCCTGTTTATCAACGAGGATGTGCTGGAGTTTTGTAACGAATACAAGGCGAAGGAAGTGATCAAGAAATATTGTTCCTTCATGCCTACGGAAATTTATCTTTCCAAGGAAAATACCAAGGATACACAGACCATTGACGAGGACGAGAAGTTAGATACGGATACCGTTGTGGAGGAGATCAAGCCGGAGAAGGAAGAAGACAAGCTCCGCTATAAGATCATTAAGCGCCCGGAGCTTTTAAACGAGACGATGCCTCTTTGGATGAAGCATCCGAATGACTGTACGAAGGAAGAGTACCTGGAGTTTTATCGCAAGGTGTTCCAGGACTACAAAGAGCCTTTGTTCTGGATCCATTTGAACATGGATTATCCGTTTAACTTAAAGGGGATTTTGTACTTCCCGAAGATCAACATGGAATATGAATCCATTGAAGGTGTGATCAAGCTTTACAATAACCAGGTGTTTATTGCGGACAATATTAAGGAAGTGATCCCGGAATTTTTGATGCTGCTTAAGGGCGTGATCGACTGTCCTGACCTGCCCCTTAATGTGTCAAGGAGCGCATTACAGAACGATGGCTTTGTAAATAAAATATCCGATTATATCACCAAGAAGGTGGCGGATAAGCTTTCCGGTATGTGCAAGACCGAGAAGGAAGAGTATGATAAATATTGGGATGATATCAGCCCGTTTATCAAATTCGGCTGCCTTAAGGATGACAAGTTCTGTGAAAAGATGACAGATTATATCCTGTTTAAGAATTTAGAGGGCAAGTACCTGACACTCCCTGAATGCCTGGAGGTCAATAAGACGGATCCGGACGAGGTTTCCGAGGAGGAAAAGAAGGACGGGGAAGAGTCCGGACAGCCGGAAGTCGTGGATGCGGACGGCAATGTGATCAGTGGGGATGCGGATACAGAGGATCTGGAGGAATCTTCATCCGAAGAGGAAGAAGGGTCTGAAGAAGAAAAGAAAGAAAAAGTCATTTATTACGTGACCGACGAGCAGCAGCAAGGACAGTACATCAGCATGTTTAAGGCTGCAAAGATGGATGCCGTGATCTTGACTCATAATATCGACCAGCCCTTCATTTCCCAGTTAGAGGCGAAGAATGAAGGCATCAAATTCCAGAGGATCGATGCGGATCTGACCGATACCTTTAAGGCAAAGACCAGTAAGAAGGCGGAAAAGGAACTGGAGGAAGCTGCGGAAGCAATCGGCAAGGTGATGAAGAAAGTTCTAAAAAAAGACAAGATCACCATAAAGGTTGAAAAGCTGAAAAATAAAAAGATCGCTTCCATGGTAACCCTTTCCGAGGAGAGCCGCAGGATGCAGGATATGATGAAGATGTATTCCATGCCCGGAATGGGGATGGGTGATTTTGGCAGGGAAGGCGAGACCCTGGTGTTAAATGCAAGCCATCCGCTGGTACAGTATATCATGGACAACACAGACGGAAAGAATGTGAACATGATCTGTGAGCAGCTGTACGATCTGGCACTGTTGCAGCATTCGCCTCTTGAGCCGGAAGCAATGAGCAAGTTTGTGGCAAGAAGCAATGATATCATGATGCTGCTCACCAAATAAGGAAAATTTATAGCGTTTCCAATGCCTCTGCATACTATATGGTAAGTATATGTGCAGAGGTATTTTTATGCCTGAAAATAATCAAACCAATATACAGGCGGACACACCTTATCTTGGGCAGCTTCAGATTAACGTGACTTCTACGCTAGGCCTGATCCCAATCCAGGATGCCACCGTGACGATTTCCTATACCGGTGTGCCGGATATGGCGGTGGAACAGCTTAGGACCGATTCTTCAGGGCAGACGGAAGTTATAGAGCTGCCGGCGCCGCCGTTAGAATACAGTATGGAGCCGGAACAGGCTAACCAGCCTTATTCGGAATATAACATTCAGGTGGACGCACCGGGCTATGAGTCCGTGATGGTGTCAGGAACGGAAATCCTGCCGGATGTGACGGCGCTGCAGCCGATCCAAATGACGCCCCTAGAGACGGCTCCCCCTGATGAGGAAGAAGTACTGGTAATCCCTGAGCATACCCTTTACGGTGAATATCCTCCCAAGATTCCGGAGGATGAGATCAAGCCGATGGATGAAAGCGGCGAGATCGTCCTTAGCCGGGTGGTGATCCCGGAATATGTGATCGTCCATGACGGTGTGCCGGATGACAGTACAGCCCCTAATTATTACATCAGATACCGGGATTACATTAAAAACGTGGCTTCCTCCGAAATTTACGCTACATGGCCGGAGAATGCGATCTATGCCAATGTGCTTGCGATTATGTCCTTTACGTTAAACAGGGTATATACGGAGTGGTAGCGTAATAAGGAGAATCCGGTAAAAGGTGATTGCACAATATCGGCAGGGGCATTATAATAATGATACAAAAGATAAAACATGTTGGAGGCCTTATGAACAGAATAAAAAGACAAATGACGACCTTAGTTGCGGCGGCAGTGCTGCTTGTTTCCATCGGTACGGGGATTGCTTTCGGTTTCTGCCCCTTAAAGGCAGAGGCGGCGGGGCGGCCGGCAGCGATTTCTTCCTGCCTGATTTCAGGGTCTGAGGTGGTATGCCAGATCGACGCGGGCAGCGTTCCCTATAGCGATGACGGGAAATATTATATTTATGCGGACGAGGTTTATGAGGATGGCCCTACAGGGGATGTGGTGGCCACAGTCAAGGCCGGTTCTTCTGTTTCCGTAAGTTTTCCTCTTAACTATAACGCAGCGGATTCCAATTTAAGCCGTAAGTTCCTGGTGGCAATGAAGCAGGGAGGCCAGATGGTGCAGGTCAGTGATGAGCACTATATTACCAACCCGGAAGCCCTTGCTGCCTATACCGCTAACCGGATGAACACGGGAATCAAAGGGATTCTGCCGGACACCACCAAGTTGGATAATGGTGACCTTGCGGATCTTGGTATCCAGCAGGCAGTCTACAATATGTACCTGGATGATATCTGCTCGGCGGCATCGGTGCCGGGGGCGGTTCCTTTTGACTATAACGGGCAGACCTATTATTTTGACGGACCCATGCTTGCGAATTATGACGCACTGGTCAAAGCCTTTAACAGAAGAGGGATTCAGGTCACAATGGTAATCTTAAACCATGGAACCGGGTTTTATGCGAAGGATCTGATACACCCTGCGGCGGTGGGCGTTGAATGCGAAGGGTATGCGCTGAACGTGGCGGATGCTGCTGGGACCAACCACCTTAAGGCAATCGGCGCCTTTTTGGGGCAGCGGTATTGCGGAAGCCAGGGATGCGGGCAGATTGATAACTGGATTATAGGTAATGAGGTGAATGCGCGCACTTCATGGTGGTATAGCAGTTCCGATTCCCTGGATTTTAACGTGGGAATCTATGTGAAGGCGTTCCGCATTTTTTATAACGAACTGAAAAGTAAAAATGCCAATGTCTGGGTTTACAATTCCATTGACCAGGAGTGGAACCGGAAGTCCAATCCCGGCAGCTTTCTAGCGAAGGATTATCTGGATCAGTTTAACTATTACATGTTAAGGGAAGGGAATATTGACTGGGGGCTTTCCTATCATCCCTACAACTCCCCCCTTTATGACCCTTATGCGTGGAACGGGCCGGCGGTATGGGTGAAGGACAACTTAAAGACGCCTTATATTACCATGCAGAATATTGATCTGCTGATCGACTATATGCATCAGCCGAAGTTTTTAAACCCGGCAGGGGAAGTCAGGAGCATTTCCCTTGCAGAGATCGGTTATACATCCAGCTTTGGGGATGCGGCGCAGGAAGCTTCCATCGCATACGGCTACTTAAAGGCGGCTTCCCTTCCAGATGTGGATGCGTTTATGTTGTACCGTCAGACCGACAATGCCCATGAGATGACCAGCAATTTGGCTCTTGGGCTGTATGACACCAACGGTAACAGGAAGCCTGCCTATGAGATTTATAAGAATCTGGGAACAGCAAATGAAGGAGCGGCCAAGGCAAGGGCTTCCGAGATCATCGGTATGGACATCGACCAGATGATCAGCCAGAATATCGTATGGACAAGATCCGGGGATGGCGTGGTGCAGTAATGACAGTAATGATTAGAAGATGACAGTAAGGGCAGGCCTTTAGGGCCTGCCTTTTTGCATATGAGCCGATAAACAGCATAACCATATAAAGAAGAGCAGGAAAAGAGATAGTGATATGGTTTTAGTGCGTCAAAATAAGCAGGTGACGGTCCGCTTAGAATTTCCACAACAGTCAGACCAAAAGGCAGAGCAGGAGTTTATCGAAAATCTAAAGGCAATTTACTTTGAAAGATTAAAGGACGGGGCGCTTCCGTATCCGGCTGTTTTGGATAAGGGGGAGCGGGGCGATGTGTAAACGGGTAAGGACTCTGCTCAGGGTATCTTCCAGGCAGCAGCTCCATGATGATGACATCCCCATCCAGAGGGCGGAGGCCGGGCAGTATATAGCAAAACGCCCGGAGTGGGTCTTTGACAAGGAATATATGGAAAAGGCCGTGTCGGCATACAAAAACCATGTGGAAGAGAGGGCGGTCTTGCAGGAGATACTAAAAGATGCAGAAAACCGGGAATTTGACGTGCTTCTCACTTATATGTCGGACAGGATAGGAAGGCAGGAGGAGTACAGTTTTTACGTGGCGGCGTTAAACCGGCTTGGCATTGAGGTCTGGACGATCAAGGACGGACAGCTTAAGACAGAAGAGCATATTGATAAACTGCTGAACTATATCCGGTTCTGGCAGAATGAGGGGGAAAGCAAAAAGACCGGCATGCGCGTGAAAGATACCCAGAAGGAACTGATAAAGGCGGGGAAGTTTGTAGGAGGAAGAGCGCCTTACGGTTATGAGCTGGTGGAATCCGGCATCGTCAGCAGCCATGGGAGATCGTTAAAAAAACTAGAGATCGTAAAAGAAAAGGCACAGGTGGTAAGACTGATCTACAGTCTTGCGGTGTACCAGGGCATGGGGTATGAAAAGATAGCAAAGGAGCTGAACAGGCAGGAAATACCGGCGGTTATGGCGGATCAGTGGAGGGCGGGAACGGTCAGGAGCATACTGACCAATCCGGTGTATATGGGGTATCTTGCCCTTAACAGAAGAGTGGCCCGAGACGGCCAGCGGCGTAACGGGCTTGTCAGTTTGGACAGAAAAGAGTGGGTTTATTCTGAAAAGCAGCTGCCGGAGTTGGTCATTGTACCACAAAAGCTTTGGGAGAGGGCGCAGGAAATCAGAGAAGCCAGGAAAAGCCAAATAGCCGCTTCCCGAAAGAAAGCAGCAGAAGAATTCGAGATATGCGGCATGGTTCCTGTGAGTACAAAAGGGAAGCTTGCGCTGACAGGTTTGGCTGTCTGCGGATATTGTGGCAGGCATCTTAAAAACGGAAGCTACTTAAACCGCTGGGAAACAAAATCCGGGGAAAAGAAAACCACATATACCGGCAGGTATGTCTGTCCTTTAAAATGTAAAGAACGGTTCTGCTATTCCCAGAGTTTTCTGGAAGGGGTGGTGTTCGAGGCGGTGGAAAGCTGCTTAGAGCAGATCAAAACAGTGGATGTCTTAGAAGATCTGCAAAGGATGCAGGGCCGGAAAAGTCAGGATTTGGAAAAGGAGCTGGAACGTACCCTGAAAAAGCAAAAGACGGTGAGGCTTGATATCAGGACATTGGAAGAAAAGATACCGGGGGCGGTCAGGGGGGAATATTGTTTCAGCGCAGAAAAGCTTGCCTTCATGATCAGGGAAAAGGAACAGAAGGAAAAAGAGCTGGAGGAAAAAAAAAGGCAGATAAATGAAAAGATACAAGAAGCAAGGGAGCAAAGCGGCAAAATAAAAGGGGTTACTTTGCCTGACTGGAAGGAGGAGTTTCGAAGGGCGGATATCCGGATGAAAAAAATGCTACTTTCCTCTTTTGTTGAAAAAATTGATGTGAAGGATGGGGAGATCGGCATCAGATTCAGGATCTGTCCGGAAGATTTTTTTATACCGAAGACCATTTGCTTCGGGGTACCGGAACAGGGGCTATAATTTTACCATCACTTCCTCTACCGCCTATGACCAGAAGTGGATCCGCGGGAGGAATATCTATTCCAATATCGGCCGGGTGGTGGACAGTATTTTTAACAATTATCTGTCAAGGCCGGGTGTCAGGCAGCCCATTTTTACCTCTTATTGTGACGGAAGGCGGGTGACATGTAACGGACTCAGCCAGTGGGGATCCATGTATTTAGGGGAGGAAGGTTATTCCCCCATTGAGATCATCCGCTATTACTACGGCTCGGATATGTATATCAATTCCGCAGTCAGCGTGGCCGGGGTGCCGTCCTCCTGGCCGGGATATAACCTGTCGGTTGGTTCCGTGGGGGATAAAGTGCGGCAGATCCAGCAGCAGTTAAACCGGATCGCACAAAATTATCCGGCAATCCCGCAGGTTGCGGTGGATGGTGTGTTTGGCCCGGCTACCCAACAGGCGGTGAAGGAGTTTCAAAGGATCTTTAATCTTCCGCCAAACGGGATTGTGGATTTTCCTACATGGTACAGTATTTCCAATATTTACGTGGGGGTCAGCAGGATTTCCGAACCATAAAATCCAAAAGAAACAATAAAAAGCTCTATAGGCAGCGTTTTTTACCGCACTTTTTACCGTGCTTTTTATTGTTTCTTTTTGATCTGAAAATTTCTCCTTATTGACAAAAAGTCAGTAAATAATATAATATAATCAGCGGTAATGGGCCCCAAAGGAAGGGGTTATGAGAAGTTTTTACCAGCAGAAAAGAACAAATGATCTGCCCAAACAGCAGATAGATAACATAAGAAAAGGAGAAGATGTATGAAACGGATTACGGCATGGCTAATGGCACTTTGTCTGATCGCAACGTGTATCCTTCCGGTTCGGGCAATGGAAACGAACGGAACGGAATCACCTGATGTTATGCAGGAAAATGAGGATCCAGATAATGAAGCAGCCGGCGAAGAGCAAAAGACGGTACCAGAAGAAGGGGGAGACACATTTTCAAATGTAAGCCCAAGCCCTTCTCCCACGGCAACGCCGGAGACACCGGCGGAAGATGAGGAACCCGGGGCAGATGAGGAAGAAGGAGACGATCTGCCTGACCCGGAAGAAGAGGAAGATGAGGATACTGATCCTGACTCCAAGGAAGACGGGGAAGGGGAAGACGATCTTACGGTAACAGACGAAATAGAAGGGGAAGATGATCAGCAGCAGAACCCGCCGGATACTTTTGTGGGCGGTGGGCTGTGGAATGAACAGGGGGTCAGCGGTAACGTCAGCGGCGGTATCGAAGTTGTCCTGATGAACGCTCTGCCCATCAAAGAAGGCAGTACGATCAAGCTTGCGGTTTCATTGGAAAACGGAGGCAGTTCCCAGTATGTGGAACTTGGAAGCGATTCTAAGAAGCATTTGGTGACATTTGATAATCTGGCATCGGGAACCACATACCGTTTACGGATATCCGAGACAGAAACGGGAAGTTCCGGTTTGGGTTTCCTTCCTTATGAACAGGACATCGTGGTTTCCGGGGATATCAAGACTGCGGAAGTCTATACTGGTTTTGTGGAAATAGACGGAATTTCCTATACCCAGGGCATGACCCATCCGGGAACTATGCTGATCGGGGATGTGAACCGGGATGGGGTATTAGACGACGGGGACAAAGACGCCATCATGCAGGCGATCAGTAACGGAACCGGAGGGGCTGCTGATTTGAATAAAGACGGACTAACAGATCTGGTGGATCTGCAGTTCTATACAAATAGCAAGGCTAAGATGGATGAAAACGCAGATATTGCATCTTCGTTGACCAGCAGAGTCTCCCCGGAAGCGGTGCAGGTCAATACCGATTCTGCAACCACGGAGGTTACCGGGAATTTGGAAAATATCCTGAGGGATAATGGCAGTGCGGTACAGCTCCGCAGTAGAAACGGAAACATATCCGAGGAGAACCCGGTAGATATCGGATTCAATTTGCAAAGCGATGAATCGGCATCCAGACAGATGGAACAGATTGCGTTTTTCATGGGAGACAATAACATTGCAAGCGGTGAGCTGATCGTGGTTACGGAGAGCGGTGAGGAGATCCCCTATGAGATCAGGAATGGGAAAGCGGTTCCCCAAATTCCATTGGCGCGGACATTTGAAGACGGGCAGGAAGGAAGTAACGAAGGTCTTCTTGTGATCGACTTGCGTGGTCAAAAAGCGGTGAAGAAGATAACGCTGCGCATTACCGGGATGATGTTAAACCAGAGTCTGGCAGAAATTTCTCAGGTAGAATTTTTAAACGACATGGAAAAACGGATTCCGGAACCAGAGATGAACGTGCCTGACGGGCTTAAGCTGACAGGTGGGAATAAATCATTCAGCGTTACATGGAACAAACAGGTCAATGTAACCGGCTACGAGGTAAAGATTGACTATAATGGTCAGACAGAAGAACGCCGGGTGGCGTCCAACCAGCTGGAAGTAAAATCCTTTATGAACGGACGGCTGAAAAACGGCGAAATTTACAATGTCAGTGTGCAATCCGTAAACGGTACCTGGGAAAGCGGTTACTGTGCAAGCGAAGGGGTAAGCCCTGTTGTTTCGGGTAAGCCGGATCCCCCCGATAACCTGAAAGCCACAGGCGGGTACTGCCGTGTCAGTCTGACATGGAAAAATATGGAGGATACGGATTATTACAACGTTTACTATAAGGCGGACGGTGAGAATGCCTATACCAAGATTGAAGGCGTGGACCAGAACCGTCATGTGATCTCAAACTTAAAGGATGAGACAAGGTATGAAGTTTACGTGACCGGTGTCAATGAATTAGGGGAAAGCGATCCTTCTATCCATTCAGAGGCGCGCACGATCACATTGAAACCGGCGCAGATGCCGAATTACAAGCTGATCAATGAGTCCAACGGAAAAGGGAAAGTAAGCGCACATATTGAGAGCGTGACCCATGGAAGGGGATCCATGGTGGGAAGTTCCTTAGACGCGGACGCTAAGAGCGCTCTTGGAACGGTGGATAAAGATGCGGCGTCATATTATCAGGTGCTTGACTGGGACGACGGGGCAGCTTATCCTGCGGCAACGAAAGGTCTTTTGTTTACGTTAGACGACTATTATGAGATGAGTTATATTGCATTTGCGGAAGCCGAGGATATCGGCTGGTACAGCGGCGCTTATGTTTATTACTATGATAAGGAGCATCCGGACGGAACGGCGGCGCAAAATGTTTCATTGGTGCAGAAGACAGACGTAAACGGGCGGAAGTACTATATGATCAAGCTGGCGCAGCCGATTACGGCCAATAAGGTCAGGCTGGGCTTTACAAGAGGGAATAATTATTACAATATCATTATCTCCGAAGTGAACTTTTACCATTATGACAGTCTGGAAGATGATATCCTTGCCCTGTATGCGGATGATCTGCATGCCACTTTAAGGGATGACGTAACCCAGGCGGAGATTGAAGAATTACAAAAACGTCTGGATACCCAAGATGCGAAAAGCGGGGAATATCATCCCGAGCGGGATATGCTGCAGCGCGAACTGGACAATGCAAGGAGCCTTTTATCATCGGATTTTCAGGGTGTGATAGAGATCAATGCCAAGATCATGGCGGCAAAAGACGGCCATCTGGGATTTGGCGGCCTGAACGCATGGCAGCCCCTTGGCGTTACGGCATACGAAGGGGAGCAGATCGTGGTCTATGTGGGCCATGATAAGTTAAAGACAGGATCTGACTCGGCATTAAAACTGATCGGTACGCAGTACCATGCGGAAGCAGGTGCGTTTGCGTCGAATATCGCAACATTAAAGGTAGGGCGTAATGAGATCACCATACCTGCCATCCAGAGCCTTGCCTGTGAAGGAGGAGGCGCACTTTATGTACAGTATACCGGAAATAACGAAAATGACAGGTATGCGGTACGGGTCAGCGGCGGCGCCAGGGAGCCGATATTAAATCTCTATGATGTAGAAGATCCTGCTCAGAGGATGGAACGGATTACGGCTTATGTAAAAGAACTGGAAGAACATGTGCCGGCTTTGGAAGAAAAACATAAGAACCTGCATGAGACTGCCGGGGAAGGCAATAAAGTAAACCGGGATTATGAAAAGCAGAACTGTATCCTTGGGGCGACAGATATCATGTTAGACCAGATGATGCTGTCTGTATCCGCAGAGCAGATTTTGGCGGGCCTTGGAAATGGGAGCACACAGGAACGGGCACAGAAACTGGATCAGTCTTTGCAGGCTATGGAAAATATGATGGAGCTGTTCTATCAGCATAAGGGGCTAAGCAATGAAGCTTCGGCTCCGGCAACGGACCGGCTTCCTGCCCAGCACTTAAATATCCGTTACATGCGGATGTTTGCGGGGGCGTTTATGTATGCTTCCGGAAACCATATCGGTATTGAATGGGGTTCCGTGCCGGGCTTGTCAGCGGCTGTGCCGGTGCAGGCTGACGAAAACGGCAAATATCAGAGCGGCAGATATTTTGGCTGGGGGATCAGCCACGAGATCGGTCATAACATCAATCAGGGAAGCTATGCCATAGCGGAAGTGACCAACAATTATTTTGCCCAGTTGACCAAATCCGAGGATAGCAACGACACGGTACGCTTTCAATATGATGACGTTTATGAAAAAGTGACTTCCAATACCGTAGGGAGACCCTCTAACGTGTTTACCCACCTTGCCATGTACTGGCAGCTCCATCTCGCCTATGACAGGGGATATAATTACAAGACTTACGATACCTATGAGCAGCAGCAGGCAGGCCTGTTCTATGCCCGGGTGGATTCCTACAGCAGAGATCCGTCCAGAGCGGCAGGAAATTTAAAGCTGGATGGCGGCAGTGAACAGAATATCATGCGTCTTGCCTGTGCTGCAGCTCAAAAGAATCTGACAGAGTTTTTTATGCGCTGGGGTCTTGTGCCGGATGATGAGACGATCCGCTATGCAAAACAGTTTGAGCGGGAAGAAAGGGCGCTGTATTACCTGACTGATGATGCCAGAGTATACGAGATGGAACGGGGTACAGCCGGATCCATAAAAGGAAGGGATGTGGTCAGCTCAGGAAGCTCTGCGCAGGTAAGCGGCAGTATTCCCAATGAAGTGACGATCTCGATCCAGAGTACGGCAGATCCGGATGTAATACTGGGATATGAAATTGCCAGATATCAATACGAAAATGGTGTGCCCAAGCGTCAGGTGGTCGGATTTGCCACGGATACGACTTATGTGGACCACGTGTCAACCATCAATAACAGGGTGATGACTTATGAGGTTACGGCGGTGGACAAGTTTGGCTATTATTCCAATGCGCGCAGGATCGGCGATGTAAGGATCGCCCATGACGGCAGCCAGGATAAGTCTATGTGGACGGTTACCACCAATATGTTATCCATTGCAGATAAAGCGGATGAGGCAGTGGAAGATGATCCCTGCGCACCGGAAACGATCCCTGCGATCTCCATGGTGATTGATGATGATTACAAGAAGGATTACGAGGGGATGACGGCAGGCGGCGATGCCGAGATCCTGATCCGGATGAACCAGGTGCTGGAAGTCTGCGGATTAAAATACACGGTGAAATCCGGTTCCGCTATTGGCGCCTACACGATCGAGGCCAGCGTGGACGGCAGCACATGGATAACGGTAAAGGAAGGAAGCTTTGACAGTGCATCGGGAAGCCAGGTGATCTACTTTGAAAATGCGGATAAAGACCCCTGGGTATGCACTTATGATGCGGCATACATCAGGATAAGGGCAAAAGGCCAGTCGGCGGTTAGCGTTGCGGAGCTAGATCTTCTGGGGCCTTCCGGGGACAGCATTTCCTTTGGCGTAAGGGAAAATGACACCCAGGGAGCGGTAGGGATCTTAAGCGAAGACTATGCTTACGAAGGCGATAAAAAGATCTTGGCCGGTTCTCTCGTGTTTACTGGAAGCTACAAAGGAAACCCGGCTTATAACGTAGTAGTCCTTTATGATGAAAAAGGAAATATTGTAGGGGGCGTGGATGAAGGAAACGTATTAAAGGCGGAACAGATCATTTTAGCTGATGTTCCTGAAAACGGTATGCTTGGCGAGGTCAGCGACGGTATCTGGATCTACTGGATTGAACCGGATCAGATTCCTGATGACCTTAAAGGGAAAAATGTGCGGGCGCAGCTATATCGTGTGGATAACGCATTGACAAATGAAGGACAAAGGCTGGTAAGTGATACCATGCCGCTTAGAATACCTGATACTTTGGAAAGCATTACCTTAAAAAATAACACACAGGATACACAGTAGGTGATTGGAAGTGAAACAGATACGGAATAAGCTATATCTGGGATTGGCGGTACTTGGCTTATCTACCCCGTTGCAGGCATTTGCGGCGGGGCAGGATTCGGTGATGCTTGGTCAGGACGGAAATCAGGTCTCGGTATCGTTAGGGATGAGCAATGCAGTGGAAGAAAAGATCACCACTGTGGCCGTATCCTTGGAGGTTAAGACCGAAGATCCCAGCCAGATAACAGTAGATTTTCAATTTGCGCCGAACCTTGGAAACACGGAGCATGGCTTTGTATACCATGAGGATACCGGCAGGCTGGATATTTATGTGGCATCTGCTGATAAACTATTTGGTGATGAAAAATTAAATCTTGGGAATGTGCAGGTAAATCCGGTGAATCCGGACAAAAGTACTTCAGTGGACGTGGGTTATTGCAAAAATTCCTTTCAGACGGCCAATGGCGCCTACGGGGGGAAAACTCCGGTAATAGAAGGTGAGATTCCGCCTGTGAACATACAGGTAGGCAACGGCACGCTGACACCGCCATCCCCGCCAGATACATCCGGGCCGGGCAATAACGGCCAGGGGTCAGGAAACGGAGGGAACACAGGAGGGAACGGAGGCAATCAAAACGAAGGACTTTATGACGACACGACCCGGTTTACCAACGACCCTTCTTCTGCGCAGAAGATCCCCTCATCCGTGATCAAGAATGAAGGCGCCGGAAATACACTTGTCAATTTAGGCCAGGGAGCGGCTTCCATGATTAGCGGAAATAAAGGAACAGGCAGCGGCCTTTTGCTTGATAAGGTAAAGGACAAGGTTTCCGTGATCTCCCCGGGCAAGGGGCCTTCCAGTATCATGGTATCCGGTGGCGGAGCTGATTCCACCGACGGCTTTTTGTCAGGAATCAACGGAGAAAATCCCGGCGGGGCAGAAGGCGGTCTGTATGCCGACGGCACTTTGGGAGAAAACGGTTCTGAGGAGATCCTTTTGGATCAGGAAAATGGCGGTGCGGTAGACAACAGAAAAAATGAAAAAAGAAACCGCATCATCATGATAAGCGCTATCTTAGCGGTCATTATCATTTTGGCAGGAGGAATCCTCCTTTTGGTTGTTAAAAGGAAGGAACAGACTCACGTAAGGAGAAGACGGAAGAAGCGCAGGAGACATCGGAGAAAGAAAAAACCTGTAAGCCAGAGAAGAAAGCCGGTAAGGCGGGTAAAAAGACCGGTAAGGAAACCGGTAAAGAAAAGAAAAGCTCCCACAGGACACAGGAGACGGCCTGTGGGTTAAAGAGTGGTTTAGTTATAGTTTGGTCACAGGGGTATGCAGATGCATACCCTTGTGCCTTTTTCCAGAGCGCTTTCTACGGTCACCCCATATTCTTCCCCGTAAGCAAGGCGGATCCGTTGGTTTACGTTATAGATGCCAAAGCCTTCTTCGGTGTTCCCTGAATTGAGCTTTTATTTTTACTGCATTAATGGGTGGCAAACCCACAGAAAACCTCAGCCCCATATGGCTCCATCACAATGGAATCCGTAAAAATCTTTCCGGAAAGAAGTCCGGAACCCGATGCCGAAACAGTGACCGCGTGACTTGTAGTATTGATTAGAAGCATGGCATCCTGCTCTAATTTTCTTGCCACGATACCGGAAGGAAATACCGGGGTTAAAGGATCGGGACGATAAAATTCGTATAAAAGCTTTTGAATCAGTTTTTCCGCTGCGGGAATGCCAATGTAAATGGCTTTGCCTGCTCCGTAGCTGTTACAGGTGACGGCGGCATAGTACTGCTCCGGGAAGGAGGAGTATTGGGCTAAAGCGTGCGCCGTTGTTAATTCCAGATATTCATGATAGTTAACATCCACTCCCACATCTTCCCCGCCATACAGGATACGGACATCATTTCTCTTTACGGGATGATCTTCCTTTTTAAGGCATCCTTCATTTACGCTTGCAACATGTGTGACGGCCCTGTCAAAGCCTCTTACCCGGATGCCGAATACTTCGGACAACATGCCCGGCAAAGGAGTATCAAACACCTGGTTATGTTCGTTTACCTTTGCGGAAAATGCGGTCATGATGACGGTAGCTCCGCGGTGCAGCCGGTCTTTGATGGTATCTGCCATTTCCTGATCCATCAGGCAGCATCCCGGAATGAGCAGTATGGGATAATGCAACCTGGGGTTTCGAAGGTCGATCAGGCTGCAGTCAAGGTTTGCGTGGAACAAAGTTTTGTAGGTTTCATACATCTGCCGCAATCTGCTTCATTTCGTAGTATTTGAATCCCGGTTCGCCGTCGTGGTCTAACAGGCCGAATAAGTATTGTTCTTCTCCCCCCAACATACTGCGCCATGTCCAGGCTAAGACCGCCTGGCTTCCGTAGGCAAAAGTCAGGAAGGCGTACATGCGCATAGCGCCCCTTGGTGCAGCGTAGCCGCCAAAGCTTCCGGTCTGAAATTCCAGGTTCCAGTTGGGAACCGTAAATTCAGCCATTCTGTGGTCCATGCAGAAACATGCGCCGATGATCCCGTTTTCATCCTCCGGGTTAATGCCGGGATAAAAGCCCTGGCCCGAAAAATCCACCAGTGACTCATAAGCCTTGTTATAGTCAAATCCCGCCGCCGGGTTCTCGGCCCAGTGGTTGGTGGATATGGGAACCTTTGGCGCAGCGCATCTTACGGTATCTCTTAAAGTACGGATATAAGAAATCATTTCATCGGAAAAGAACCTGCGCATGTCCAGATACCGTTCCGGGCTTCCTTTTACGTCAGCGTCAACCGGGAAGTCGATATCCTCAAAGGAGCCGATCTTCCGGCTCCACCGCTGGCCGGCCCATGCATGGTTAAGGGCTTGTATTGTGACATAACGGTCTTTGGCCCATTCCCGGTAACGTTTCAGGGCAGTATCACTGAAAGAAAGGAAACCGGCGCCTAATTCATTACAAAGCCCAAATGACAAAAGGGCAGGATGGTCTTGATATCTTAAGGCCATTTTTTTTGCAAGTCTTAAAGCATATCTTTGAAAATCCGGGTCTCCCACATCTTCCATGTAGCGCGTCAACGCATTTTGGCGTACGCCCGAAGGGTTCACGATATCAATGGAAGGATATTTTTTGTGAAGCCAGACGGGAGCCGGCCTTGTGGGGATATCTAGAAATACGCCAATACCAAGATCATGGCACAGATCCATTACGCGATCCATCCATGCAAAATCATAAACAGAATCTTCCGGCTCGAAGCTGTCCCAGCAAAGATGCCCTAAGCGGACCACATTAAAGCCGGCTTCCTTCATCAGCCGCAAGTCCTGCTCCCAGCGTGTTTCCGGCCAGTCATGGGGATGGTAGTTTGTGCCTATATACATATCATTTAAGTGAATTTGTTTCATTGCGGTACCTGCCTTTTTGTTTTTCAGATTACTAGAGCCAATCTGTGGAAACAACCGTGCAAATCAGACATATTCAACATGAAAAATCAGACTTTATCAAAAAATATGTATATTTTTCATAATATTCTAATTGTTTTTGCTGTAATAAACCTATGGTAACCTGAAGATAGTTCAAAGGAACTGTCAATGGTTTTGCTTAAGGGGAGGTCAATATGCGGACAAAAACAAAAACGATCAAAAATTCACCGGGGATTCAGCGTAAGCATCGGGGAAAAGTCCTTTTCCTGATGATACTGCCCTTTCTGCTGTTAAATTTTCTGTTTGCTTATTTTCCGTTACATGGGTGGGCCTATGCCTTTTTTGATTACCGGCCGCCGTTAAAGCTTTCCCAATGCGACTTTGTCGGATGGAAATGGTTCCGGATGCTTTTTTCCAACCCCACTCAGCTTTCCCAGTTATGGCAGGTCATGGTCAATACCTTTGCGATGAGCCTGTTAGGGATTGCAACATCCATTCTTCCTTTGTTTTTTGCGGTGTTTTTGAATGAAATAAAGTGTAAGCGTTTTAAAAGCGTGACTCAGACACTGACCACCATACCGAATTTCATCAGCTGGATTCTTGTTTATTCCGTGGCCTTCAGCCTTTTTTCCAATTCGGGGATGGTAAATACATTGCTCCAGAATCTGGGTATCGTAGAGGCCCCGGTCAAGTTTTTGGACAGTGATAAACATACCTGGCTTAGCATGATTTTGTGGAGTAACTGGAAGGGGCTTGGGTGGAATGCGATCATGTACCTTGCGGCAATCGCCGGTATTGATATGGAATTATATGAGGCGGCAAAAATTGACGGCGCAGGCCGGTTCAAGCTGATGCGGTATATTACTATTCCGGAGCTGCTCCCTACTTTTTTTGTGCTTCTTATGCTGTCGGTGGCAAATTTCTTAAACAATGGGGTGGATCAGTACTTTGTGTTCCAAAACGCGTTTAACAAAAACCACATCCAGGTGCTTGACCTTTATGTTTATAACATAGGGATGACCGGGAAGAGCCAGTCGCTTGCCACGGCGATCAGTATCATGAAAAGCGGTGTCAGTATCACCTTGCTGACCGTTGTCAACTTTATTTCAAAGAGGTTAAGAGGGGAGTCGATCATATAATGAAAAAGAAAAAATCAAGCAGGGCCGATTTAATATTTAACATCATAAATTATACGGTTTTTGGTATTTTTACGCTGCTTTGCGTATATCCGTTTTACTATCTGATCATTAACACGATAAGCGCCAATGACTTAAGCGCAAACGGGAGTATCATCTTTTGGCCCAAAGGCATGCATTTTGAAAATTATATCGAAGTCCTAAAGTTAAAGGGGCTTATGCCTGCGGCGCTTATTTCTTTAGGACGGACGGTTTTGGGAACTGCCTGTACGGTTTTGGCTTCGTCTTTTTTGGGCTTTGCGTTCACCCAGCAGTACTTATGGAAACGGAAAGTCTGGTATCGTATCTTGGTTGCGTCTATGTATTTTAACGCAGGGCTGATCCCTATGTACCTTACCATGAATACGCTGCATCTGACGAATAATTTCTTTGTGTATATTATTCCCGTGATCGTGCAGCCATTTAATATTATTTTAGTCAAGACTTATGTGGAGTCTTTGCCGATATCTCTTCAGGAGGCGGCGGAAATTGACGGCGCAGGCGTTATGACGGTGTTTTTAAAGGTCATACTGCCTACGTCAACACCGATTCTTGCCACCATTGCCATTTTCTCGGCTGTGGGGCAATGGAACTCTTTTCAGGACACCCTTATTTATATCACGGATCAGAAACTGTATTCGTTACAATATCTGCTATATCAATATATCAATCAGGCAAATTCGCTGGCTACCATGATAAGGAGCAGCGGTGGAGGAACTGCCGTGGATATGGCGGCCCTTGCCACCAGGCAGACGCCTACATCCATAAGGATGACGGTTTCGGTGATCGTTGTTTTGCCCATATTGTTTGTATATCCGATTTTCCAGCGTTACTTTGTTAAAGGTATTATGATCGGTTCCGTAAAGGGCTGATAGGAAACTAATACAATCATAAAAGGAGGAAAAAAATGAATAAGAAAATTTTGTGTGCAGTATTGTGTCTGTCCATGGCTTTTGGCAGCCTTGCAGGATGTGGACAGAAGAAAGAGACAGCGCCGGAAGCTTCCAATACCGGGGATTTAGAGTCTTCCGGTGAAGAAACATCAGGCGGGGAGACGCCGGCTCAGAGTACGTCGGAAAACAAGTACGAGGAGTTTTTGACGGTGGATGTCTTTGATTCCCACGCCAATTATCAGGGGATACAGCCGGGATGGTTTGGCGAGATCGTAAAACAGAAATTTAATATGGAACTAAACATCATCGCTCCTAACGTGGCGGGGGGAGGAGATACGTTATTCCAGACCCGCAGCGCGGCAGGGAACATTGGCGATATCATCTTAACGTCGGCTGCTGACGGCAGGCTGCAGGATATGGTCACCGCCGGCCTGATCCTGGATATGACAGATTATATGCAGAATGCGGAAAACTTAAAAACCTATGATGCGGCTATCGACTATATATCCGGATCCCTTGCCAAAGAGCCGGGGAAATGGTGTATTCCTTCCGAGGTTTCCACAAGGGAAGCAACGGTGCCCTTAGGCGGTACGGAACCTAACTGCGGGGCGTTCCTTAGATGGGATCTTTATAAAGAGCTTGGATATCCGGAGATCAATACCATGGAAGATCTGCTGCCGATCATGCAGCAAATGCAGGAGCTTTGCCCGACAAGTGATTCCGGGAAGCCGGTCTATGCGTTTTCTTTGTTTGCTGACTGGGATGGAGATTTTATGGGAAATGCCGGAGGGCTCTTTTGTAACTACGGTTATAATACCATAGGCTGTGTGATGGACAAGGTAGACGGTTCCGAGGATCCGGTGGATATCCTTTCGGAAGGCTCCGATTATCTTAGGACTCTGCAGTTTTTAAATAAGGCAAACCAGATGGGGCTGTTAGACCCGGAATCCACCACCCAGAATTATGATACATTGTATGCAAAGTATCAGGATGGCGCAGTGTTATATACCCTTTTCCCCTGGATCGGGGCGACTGCCTATAATACGGAGGAGCATACCTCCCAGGGAAAGGGATTTGCTATGGCGGAGATTAAGGATCAGAAGATCAGGAACTGGGGATGCTATTCTCTTGGAAACAGTGGGATCGTTGCCATGGTAGGCAGCAAAGCAAAGGATCCTCAGAGAATGGTGGACTTTTTGGATTGGCTGTATTCACCGGAAGGCATTGCCTGCGGAAGAGACAGGTATTGCGGGCCGGAAAATGTGCTGTGGGAGATGAAGGATGGGGAACCTGTGCTGACAGAGCTTGGGGAAGAGGCTTTCTTTGGAGGCGATGCCACCATGCCGGAAGAATACGGCGGCGGATCGTGGAAGGACGGCAGCAGCCAGCTTACTTATAAGATCGTTTCAGACGGCGAGGCTAACCCGGAAAACGGTGTGATCTATAATCCGCTTTTATGGGATTCCTACAATGAAAAGCTTACCAACCCGGTAATAAAGGATTGGCAGGAAAAAATGGGGGCCACTACCGCAATTGATTTCCTTGAGAAGAATGATCAGATCATGACTTCACCGGGTATCTGGTTTGCCCCGGAAGCGGATTCGACGGAGATCGCAACACTTCGGACACAGTGCAGCAATATCATCAAAGAGTATTCATGGAAAGCGGTATTTGCAGGCAGCGACAGCGAATATGAAAGCCTGATCGCGGAAATGAAAGAGATTGTGACAGGGCTTGGATACGCTGACATCGTGGAAGTTGATATGGCAAAAACCATGGCGCAAAGAGAAGTTTGGGATTCGGCAAGATAAAAGACCAGAAACCGGGCGGGATTTTCTGCCCGGTTTCTTTAATGGATGCAGGGAAGCAGCAGCGTGACTAGAGTTCCCTGAGCACTGGAAATGGAAATGCCATAATCCTGGCCGTAAAAAAGCTTGATGCGCTGGTTAATGTTATGCAGGCCGATACCGGATGAGACAAAGTTTCCGGGGTTTTCAATGTTAGTCTTTAACTTTTCCAGCTGATCTTTTGGGATGCCGGTTCCGTTATCTTTGATGGCAATCTTTAAAAACTCGTCGGAAAAACGGCTGATGTGTATTTCAATCTCACCATTTTCATCTATGCCTTCTAAGCCATGGATGACAGAATTTTCAACGATCGGCTGCAGTAAAAGGGGCAGGATCTGATACTGTTCCGGGCAAAACCCTTCTTCCAAAAGCAGGGTATAATTGATCCGGTCGCCAAACCGTATCTTCTGGAAGGACAGGTAGTTTTCAATGTATTCGATTTCCCTGCTCAAAGGTACGGACATAGTCTCCGTGTTTTCCAGAACATATCTCATAGTGCTGCCTAAAAGGACGGTGGCTTCGGAAACATCCTCCGCCCCGTAGTCTAAGGCCATCATCCGTATGGTCTCTAACGCGTTATAGATAAAATGAGGGTTGATCTGGCTTACCAGGAGCATCAGCTCCATTTGCTGCTGGCGGTTTCTAAGCTCCTGCTCTTTGATCTGGGCTCCATAGATTCGGGATTCCTGTTCTTTCACATTGTCAATTAAGCTGCGCAGGTCAGAAAAGGTGGAAGAGAGTTCATCATCCCCCTGGAACGTCTTAATATAATCGTAATTTCCACTGGCGGCATAGCCCATGGCATTTTTCAATATTTTTACGCGGCTTGAAAACTGCCTTGAAAAATTATATATGATCACGGAAGGTAGAAAAATAGCGATCAGCGTGATAGAAATACATAAAACGGCAATATGCCTTACATCGGTGAAAATATTAAAATCAAGGGAAGTAATGTACATCCGCTCATGGCTTTTGTAGGGAATCAGGGTGGAAATATAGGATAAAGCGTTCTTTCCGTTATAGGAAATATGATCCTGCCCCTGGTAATACTTTTGGGAATAATCAATGGGGGCGGTTTCATATGTGCCCTGCAAGGCCCTGGTGGTAGAAAAAAAGATGGGATCCTTTTCCACGGAGAGGGAAGTAAAAAGTCGGTTGTTCTGTATGCGGTTTTTCAGGTAATTGTTATCCATCCGGATGATCAGGATGGCGGGATATTCGGAACTGGAAAAGGGAAAGGAGCGGATCAGGGTCAATTCCGGGGATTGTTTCTTCTTATCAGACTCGTAGCTTTCCCAGTAGAGGCTGTTTGGCACACTGACAGCCGAAAACCAGGAAAGGATCTTTTCGGAATCAGAGCGCTTGATGAACCGCGTCTGTCCGATTGTGGTGTTTGCGGTGTAGACTTCCAGTGAGGAGACGGCGGTGTTGTTTTCCAATTTTTTTTCAAATGCGCTATATTTCTGGCAGGCTTCCAGAGCTTCCCCAGGGGTTAGGTATACTTCCTGTAAAATCAGTTTCAGCTCTGGGCTTCTTACGATATCTTCCGAGATATTGTAGAAGGTGAGGGTGGTGTCAAAAAGGATGGACCTTGTGCGCAGGTTATCGGATTCTAGCTGTTCGTAGGCCCTTTCGTAAAAGAGACGGACAGACTGGTAGGTGATAAAAGATCCCAAGGCCAGTATGGGGGCTGCCACCGCCAGCATAAACACCAGGTAAAGCTGTTTTTGGATTTTCAGGCTGCTGATAAAATGTAAATGCCTATGTTTTGGTTTCATGGTTATCCCGGACCTTCCTTCTGTATTCGGCAGGGGTTTCCCCCATATATTTCCTGAATTTGATATGCAGGTAATCCGCACTGGTATAGCCTACCTTCTTTGCAATCTCGTAAACCTTAAGGTTTCCCTGGGCAAGAAGCCTTTTTGCGTTTTCAATGCGGACCATATCTAAATAGGTGTTAAAGCTGTGGCCGGTTTTTTGCTTAAATATTTTCCCCAAATAGGAACTATTGTACCCGAACAGAAGGGCAATAAACTCCAGCCGCAGGTTTTCCATATAATTGTGGTCAATGTAATTGATGATGTCCTCCACGATGCTTTCCCGGGAATAGCTGCCGGTGCACCGCATGATCATTTCAAACTGTTCCCCCATAAACTGGGTGACCTCAAATAAGTAGCTTTTGCTCTGGATATAATCCATTACCCAGCTATTGGCAGGGAAAGGGATCTCCACATCGGAATAAATCCGGCAGACGGTCTCCTTGATCTTCAGGTACAGGTCTGTGAGGAAATAGCGCACATCGCTGGCATTGCAGATGGCGGCGGACAGATCGGCCTGCAGATTTTCAAGAAAATCCTTGAGACCCTGCCGGTTTTTGGCGCAGAAGAACCGCCTGGAGAAGAGATAGGCGGCGTCCTCGTAGGATAAATGGATATCCCCGGGGAACCGGACCTGGCGCCCGTAAGTGATATACGCAAGGCTTAAGGCGGGAAGGGGGGCATGGTTTTTGCCGGCCCTGTCGGTATGCAGTTGCGCAATATCCGAAAACTTCTGCAATACCGCCTTGCCTTTTAACAGGATTACCTGTGCGTTGTCCAGGGCAAGATGCTCAAAATAGCGGTTGCCATTGTTATTGACCTGAAGGAGTTTTTCAAAAGGGTATAAGGGATTGGGCTGCTTGGGCTGATATTCACTGTAAAAAATGACCTGATAAATCTGAGGGGCGGAAGTGTCTTTTTCGATGAAATCAGGGAAAGGCACCCCGGCGGGTCTCTGGAACAGGCTGCGCAAAGCCATTTCCCGGATATGCTTGCTATATTGTTTCTCTATGTTCTTCTTTTTTGCTTCTTCCTCCAATTCATCATGTAAGGAGTGGAGAATCTGCTCCAGTTCATTTTTATTGACAGGCTTTGTCAGGTAAAATTTGACGCCCAGTTCAATTGCCTGCTGGGCATAATGAAAGTCGGAATAGCCGCTGATAATGATCACCTTGCCTGAAAAGCCGTTGGCGCGGGCTTTGCCAATCAGCTCTAAGCCCGAGATCTGGGGCATCCGGATATCCATAAGAACAATATCCGGGTTTTCCTTGCACAAAAAAGCTAAGGCAACCTCGCCGTTTTTGGCTTCCCCGGCAATAGTAAACCCCAATTCCTCCCATTTTACAATGCGTTTTAATCCGTTGCGTATTATGGCTTCATCATCTGCAATAAGTACACGGTACATAGTTTATTTCCCCCTGATATTTTTAGTGTAGCAGTTTTAAGAATGGCAGAATACCTTGAAAATTATACCTAATTACCTTGAAAATTCTAGGTATTGGGCGGGAAGTGGATTTTGTAAGCGAATAATAACAGAAATACGGGGTTTTTGATGAATATGTAAGATGGTAATATTACTTCAGTATAATATATTTAGGAGATAGGAGAAAGAAGCATGTTGATGTATGTGAATTTTAAAAAAGGAATTAATTTGGGGGGATGGCTTTCCCAGTATGATGTGAACAGGGCAGACAAATTTAGTGAGGAGGAAAAATTAGAACATTTTAAAACATTTATTACAGAAAATGACATCATTAGACTTTCAGAATGGGGTGCAGACCATGTGAGACTTCCCTTCATATCGGATATTGTGGAAAAAGATGGAGAAATCAATGAAGAATATATTTTTTTCGTTGACAGGTGTATTGATTGGTGCGAAAAATATCATATGGGTGTCTTATTGGATTTACATGAAATAGAGGGGCATGGTTATCTTCCTAATGATGAAGTGCCACCTGTTCTTTATGACTTGCGGATACAAGAAAAATGTATTTTTATTTGGAGAACACTTGCGCAGCGCTATCTTAAGAGAAAGAAACCGGCTATTGTGTTCGAACTTTTAAATGAGGTCCATGACCCGGAATCATATAATTGGATAAAGTTATATAAAAGGCTTGTTTATGAAATTAGGCAGATTGACCCGGAAAGAATGATTATGATTGGAACAAATGAAGCAAACAGTCCTTTCCGTTTTGTGGAATTAGATGTTTTGGACGATCCTAATATTGTATACAATTTTCATTTTTATGATCCTGTTGTTTTTACGCATCAATTAGCCGGATTTAGCGAAGAGCAGATGGCATATGGGAAGAAAATTCATTATCCGGGCAAGATTCCTGACTTTATCGACTTTTTGAAAGGACATAAGCAATGGGTTGACCGATATACCCACACGGAATGGAACGATCGTGTTGACCATGATATTATGATGAAGTACTTAAAAAATGTAATTTCGTTTCAGAAACACACTGACAGGGAAATATATTGTGGAGAGTATGGCGTTGTTGACCAAGCGGATATATCTGATCGTATTGCATGGCTGACTGATTTGCAGGATTTTTTGACAGAACATCATATTGGCAGGGCATACTGGAATTATAAGGAAATGGATTTTGGTATTGTTGATGCAGAAGGGAATGAATATAATGAGACATTGCGGAAAATTGCATTTAAGTAAACGGTGAAAGGATAAAAAAGGGGATAAGGTATTGGAAATGACAGAAAAAGAAATTAAATTGAATGAAAAATGGTAAGCTGTGCAATGACAACCTGAGTATTATTGTTAATTATGGTACATTAAGTGCAAGGAAGGGCAGAAAGGTGTAAGCGAGTTGGGTATTAAAGAATTACTGCAGATTATTGGAAAGGGGGAATGCCACACGGTTGAGTTTAAAAAATCGACAACAGACATTACGAAAGATGTTTATAAGTTATATGCACGAAAACAGGGAACTTATTTTATCAACAAAGTATTTCCGGAATGGGGGATTGAGGTACTTCGCTCCGATTTAATAGTGCACATCGTGATTATTCAAGCGGTTATGTTGCAAAAATGGTGATTGAGAAGGAAAGGATATTTGTAGAGAACAGTAACAGGACGCATGGTTATGGAAATTTGAGTTTGGAAACATTTGAACCCTTTTCCAAGAACCCTGCAATATCAAAAGTGTTTAGGGAAATTGGGCTGGCAGATGAATTAGGTTCCGGCATGAGGAATACTTACAAATTTACAAAATTATATTCAGGCGGGGTTCCACAATTTATAGAAGGGGATATTTTCAAAACCGTAATTCCGTTAAACAGCGCTGCCACAATGAAAACAGGACCAGTAATCAGTGACCAAGTCAGTGACCAAGTCATAAATGCTGGTGTCGTGGAAAAAATACTTGAATTTTGTAAAGTGGCCAGAACAAAAAAAGAAATAGCAGAGTATATAGGATACAAAAATTTGACATATATGACGCGGACATTTTTAAAGCCATTGTTGGAAAGTAATATGCTTGCCTATACAATACCAGAGAAACCACATAGCAGGTTACAAAAATATATAACCATTAAGTCTGGTTAAAAGTGGAAAATGGAGGAACATAACATGAGTGATATGAAAGAAAAGCTGCACACGGGGGAACTTTACCTTCCGGGAGATGAAGAAATCATGAAAGAGCAGGCAGTTTATCAGGATAAACTGTGTGATTACAACCTGACGAAGCCTTCGGAATCGGCAAAAAGGGCGGAAATGCTAAAAGAGATGCTTGGGGATTGTGGGGAAGGTGTGTATATCGAAGCCCCCTTTTATGCAAATTTTGGCGGGCATCACTGCCATTTCGGGAACATGGTCTATGCCAATTACCACCTGACATGCGTGGACGATACCCACATTTACATCGGTGATTACACGATGCTGGGGCCTAATGTGACCATTGCCACTGCCGGGCATCCTATCCTTCCGGAGCTCCGCGAGCAGGTATACCAGTTTAATATGCCGGTCCATATTGGGAGGAACTGCTGGATTGGCGCCGGCGCTATCATTATGCCGGGCGTTACCATTGGGGATAATACGGTGATCGGTGCCGGGAGCGTGGTGACGAGGGATATCCCTGCCAATGTCGTGGCAGTGGGGAACCCGTGCAGGGTGATGCGCGAGATTAACGAGCACGATAAGGAATATTATTATAAGGACAGGAAAATTAATATAAAGTAGAATGTAGCAAGGGCAGGTAATCTATGTGTGGCAGATATTATGTGGATGATGAAACCGTTAAAGAAATTGAAAAACTGGTCTGGCAGATAGATGGGATGCACGCTGGCAGGACAGCCATGTTGTCCGGCAGGGTAAAGGCAGGTGATATCTGCCATGGAAAAGCCAATGTTCCGTGACTGTGTTTTGCATAACCGCGTGGTGATTCCGGCGGCGGGGTTTTATGAGTGGAATGCCAGGCGGGAAAAGAGTACGTTCCGGCGGACGGATGCCCCGGCTTTGCTTACGGCAGGATGTGGCAGGCGGTATGGAACCGGGGGAAGTTGCTGACTGGCTTTTGGACGACGCGTCGGTGGAGAGGATTTTGCGGAAAACGCCATGCCTTTTAGGGCGGGCGACGGACTATGAGCAGATGAGCCTGTTTTGAAGTTTGGGTTTTGGGGAACGATATGATTTTTCACGACAGAAGAAATAGTAACTACCATATTTTTACGGGCGGACCGGGGAGCGGGAAAACCACTGTTTTGGATTTGCTGAAAGGCATGGGATATTTCACGGTTCCAGAATCAGGGAGGGATATTATACGTAATCAAACTGCGACGGGCGGGGATGCGGTTCCGTGGGCAAATCCGTGCCGATATGCGGATTTGATGCTTTTGCATGGCATAGTGGACTTTGAAGAATTTATCCACGTTGGTAAGCCATGCTTTTTTGACAGGGGGATACCGGATGTCTTAGGGTACAGCCGTTTAGCCCGGCTGCCGATATCTCCAGCGCTTCTGGAAGCTGCGCAAAAATACCGCTATAATGGGAACGTTTTTATCTTCCCTTTCTGGGAGGAGATTTATATCACGGACAGTGAGCGGAAGCAGGATACCGGGGAAGCCGAAAGGACATATCATGCCGTCCGGTGTGCATATGAGGAATTGGGGTACCGGGTGGTGGATGTGCCATGCCTGCCCCCGGATTTGCGCGCACGGTGGATTGTGGATCATATAGATAGAGCGTAGGATGGAAGCTGTATGATTATGAATAGCGGAGGTGCTCTAAAAGTGATGGATAACGCTAAAATAACAAATACAGATGAGCTGGACTTCCTAAAAGGCTGGCTTTAAAAGCCAGCCATCATCATGCCAATCAGCTGGTCACGCTGTACGGCATCCTCACGTCCTTTTATTTTTGAAGCCATGCTGTCCAATTCTGTCTTCGTGACAGCGGCGCGCATCAGCTTTTCCTGGAAAACCCTCCGCTCTCGCTCCGCCTCTTCTGCCCGGCGCTGTGCCCTGGCCTGGGATTGCAGCTTTACGGAAGTTTCCATAGTGTCTAATAATTGTTTCATCTGGTCAATCGGCATAATCAAATCCCCCCATCGCAAATTCCTGTGCTTTTTATTTTTATCGGCTTCCTGTGCCGGTTCCTGAAGATTCCCGGATTGGGAAAATCATTCCTTGACACTATTACGGTGTACCGTTATGATTGATGAAAAAGAATCAATGAATGAGATGGAGAATAGTGAAATGGAGCTAATGAGTTTATTGAAGGAAAGGCAGCTTTCTGTCTATCAATGTGCGAAGGAAAGTCATGTACCGTTTCCATATCACCGAAGCCCAGCTGGATGAGTTCACCGTCAGTTTTATTCAGCGGCTTCCCAAGTATATGCAGGAGGCTTTAGAGCGGAAAGAAGTAGCGGCATGAGGATATTTTGTGGGCTAAAGTATTGATTTTTCAAGGTGCGAATCCCATTTTTGATGTGGGAAGTTTGAGTTGATAAGATTAACGAATAGTTCATATTGACAGCGATATTGATCTGGCCAGATTCTATTAAAAGGGAGTCTGGTCTTTTTTTCGGTAAAGAACGCAAAACCAGACAGGAAAATAAATTGAATTGACGTGGGGAATGAAGTACAATATAAAAAGGAAGCGCATGGATATCTGCTGGATTAAAAAGACGGGAGATGAGGAAGTGGAAATACGTCACGCGGTAAAAGAAGACATTCATGAAATAATGAGGATTTATGAATATGCCAGACGCTTTATGGCGGAACACGGCAATCCTGACCAGTGGGGGCCCACGAACTGGCCGCCGGAAGCGTTGATCCGCCAGGATATCGCAAATGGAAGCAGTTACGTCTGTATCCATGAGGATAAAATCGTGGGTACCTTCTTTTTTGAAATGGGGAAGGAGATCGAACCGGCCTATTGTGCGCTGGAAGGCGGTGTATGGATGGAGGACAGCCCCTATGGGGTAATCCACCGGCTTGCGGGAAGCGGGGCCGTGCACGGTGTGGGGAGCTTTTGCGTTGAGTGGGCATACAGGCAGTGCGGCCATCTGCGCATGGACACACATGGGGATAACTATGTTATGCAGAACCTGCTGAAAAAAAGCGGTTTCGTCCATTGCGGAACGGTGTATGTGGAAGAGGATGACCACCCAAGGATGGCATATGAAAAAATTTCAAACAACAAAATAGCCGTCATCTCCGACATACACGGAAACTACATAGCATTCCAAAGATGCCTTTCCTACGTTTTGGGAGAGGGGATCCGTACATTCATTTTTCTGGGGGATTATTTGGGGGAGTTCCCCTACCCGCAAAAAACAATGGAGATCCTATATTCCCTGAAAGAAAAGTATACCTGCTTTTTCCTGCGGGGAAATAAGGAGGATTACTGGCTCGACAGAAAGTATAATGAAAACTGCATATGGAAAAACGGGAACACGACGGTAGGCGCCATGAAGTACTGCTATGAAAATCTGACGGATAAGGATATCAGTTTCTTTGAAAGCCTTCCCATCTGCCGGGAAATCCTGTTTGACGGGATGGAACCGATCCTGGCATGCCACGGCTCGCCGGATCGGAACAAAAAAAAGATGCTGCCCGGTGATGCAGGCACGGAAAGGATCATGGAGGAGTGTGGGAGGCGGTACATCCTTTGCGGGCATACCCATATACAGGGGGTGTTTTCCCACGGGGGAAAGGTGCTTTTAAACCCAGGCTCGGCAGGCGCGGCTTTAGGCGGAGGTGGGAAAGCACAGTTTATGATCCTTAATAAGGACGGGGAAGGATGGGGGCATCAGTTGATAAGCCTTGACTATGACAAGGAAAGTGTGGTAAAAGAAATGAAGGAATCAGGGCTTTGGGACGCGGCGCCATACTGGTGCCGGGTGACGAGGCATGTGATGTTGACAGGGGAGCTATCCCAGGGAATGGTCCTGGGAAGGGCAATGGAGCTTTGTGCGGAAGAGGCAGGAGGATGCGACTGGTACAATATCCCTGAAAAATACTGGGAAGAGGCTGTCAATGAACTGATGCCGGAGGAAAGGGAAATCAATGGATGAAGCTATTTTGAGAGAAGTAAGGGAACGGTTTGCCAATGACCGGTTTGCCACGGATAACGGGGCGGTGATCGAAGAAATCGGGGATGACTGTGCCAGGGTCTCCATGGAAATTGACAAGCGCCATTATAACGCGGCCGGGGGCGTGATGGGCGGGGCTATCTTTACCCTTGCGGACTTTGCCTTCGCTGTGGCAGCCAACTGGCAGGGGAAACTGGTGGTGTCGCAGACCGCGCAGATTACTTATCTTGGAAAAGTGAAAGGGAAGCGGATGATTGCCAGCGCAAAGCGGATCAAGGACGGAAGGACGATGTGTTATTATGAGGTTTATGTGGCGGACGAGCTGGGAAATCAGGTTGCCCATGTGACGACCAGCGGTTTCCATGTGGGTAAGCTGTAATATTTTCAGACAATTAGAGAGCAGGTGGAATCCGTGCGGAATGAGATCCTGTGTTTATAGTGAAGGAGGAAAAGGATGGGCGTATTAAAGAACGGGGAATTATGGAATGATGTAAGTGGGGCGCCGCTCCATGCCCATGGCGGCTATATCATTTTTTATGAGGGATATTACTACTGGTACGGGGAGGACCGCAGGGAAAACTTTTATGTAAGCTGTTACCGCTCCCGCAACTTGTCAGACTGGGAGTTTCGCAATCACGTCCTTACCACAGGGTCTGGGATGGAGGAGTACCGGGTCAGGACTAAGCTGCGGCTGCAAAACGAAGACGGCAAGAAGGTAAATCTGGAAAGGCCCAAGGTGCTTTACAATGAAAAGACGAAGAAGTTCGTTATGTGGATGCACTTTGAAAACGGGAAAGACTACCATGACGCGGCGGTGGGGATTGCAAGCTGTGATGCGCCGGATGGGGATTTCACGTACCACGGGCATTTTAACCCCTACGGGTATATGTCCAGGGATTGTACGCTTTTTAAGGATGATGACGGCGCCGCGTACTTTATTTCCGCGGCAAGGGATAATGCGGACCTGCATGTTTACCGGCTTACCGACGATTACATGAACGTGGATGCATTGGTACATAAATTGTGGCAGGGAGAATACCGGGAAGCGCCGGCGGTGGTCAAGACCAACGGGAAATATTATATGTTGACCTCTTTTTGCACAGGGTGGGCGCCGAACCAGGGGAAATATGCGGTGGCAGATTCCATGGAAGGGAAGTGGAGTATGTTAAAAGAAATCGGCGATGGAACTACCTACTTAAGCCAGCCTGCTTTTATCTTGGAGGTTAACGGACGCATTTTGTATTTTGGCGACAGATGGGGTGGTGACGGGGAAAAGTATTTTGAGTCCGGTTATGTGGTGTATCCTTTAGTGGAAAAGGAAGGCGGCCTTTCCATGGAGTATGTGGAGGAGATAGAGATTTAGTATTGCTGCCGTTTCATGGCTGGCCTTTGTTTGAAAATGGAAGCCGTGTGTGGTAAAATGGTTAGAATATGATTAAGCGTTGATCGGGAGGAGATTGAGATGAAAAAAGCAAAATGGATCATTCCCAGTATATGTTTGGCGGCGGTATTGGCATTTGGTGCGTCAGGCTGCGGGAACAAAAGCCCATTAGACCCTGACAATCCGGTATCCCTTACGGTATGGCATTATTATAACGGTTCCCAGCAGGCGGCTTTTGACGCCCTGGTGGAGGAATTTAATGAAGGTGCCGGCAGGAAAATGGGGATTTATGTGCAGGGGTATTCCCAGGGATCGGTTTCTGATCTGGAGACGGCGGTAAGGGATGCCATTGAGGAAAAAGTAGGGGCTGATAAAATGCCGGATATTTTTTCCTCTTACGCAGACACGGCTTATGAGGTGGAGCAGGCAGGGGCATTGGCCAATCTTTCCGATTACCTTGGTAAGGAAGAACTGGAAAAGTATGTGGATTCTTATATTGAGGAGGGGCGTATTGCCGCAGACGGCACGCTTCGGATCTTCCCTACGGCAAAGTCCACGGAGATCATGATGATCAATAAGACTGACTGGGAACCCTTTGCAGCGGAAACAGGCGCATCTTTGGATGATCTAAAGACCATAGAAGGGGTGGTTAAGACCGCACAGGTATATTATGAGTGGACAGACGCACAGACCCCTGATGTTCCGGGAGACGGAAAAGCGTTTTACGGCAGGGATGCCCTGGCAAATTATTTTATCATCGGCATGCAGCAGCTGGGGGTGGAGATTTTTCAGGTAGATAACGGAGAAGTGGCGTTAAACGTACCAAAGGAAGAAATCCGCCGCCTTTGGGAAAACTATTATGTGCCTATGGTGAAAGGTTATTTTGGCGCTTACGGGTCTTTCCGTTCTGACGATGTGAAAACAGGCGATCTGTTAGCTTATACGGGTTCTACATCCTCCGCCATGTACTTTCCCAATCAGGTAGAGCTTGATGATGAGAGCTATGAGATCGATTATATTGTGATGACGGCGCCTTCCTTTGAAGGAGGAAAGAAGTATGCCGTGCAGCAGGGAGCTGGCATGGTGGTCAGCAAGACAGATAAACAGCATGAGTATGCAGCCGTGGAATTTTTGAAATGGTTTACACAGGCTGAAAATAATCTGCGGTTCGGGTGCGTGTCCGGTTATCTTCCGGTATTAAAGGAAGCAAACAGCATGGAAAAACTGGATCAGGTGATTGCGGAAGAAGGCCTTGAGGTTGCGCCTAAAACTTATGATTGCTTATCCACGATCTTTCAAGAGATCGAGGAAATGACTTTATATACGAATAAAAGCTTTAAAAATGGTTCCGGGGCAAGGAAGGTACTGGAATACAATCTTGCGGATCAGGCAGCGGCGGACCGGGAGAGCGTGGCTGCGGCGTTAGAGCAGGGCGTCAGTCTGGAGGAAGCAACGGAACCTTATGTGTCAGAGGAAGCGTTTGAGGAATGGTATACCGCTTTTTGCGATTCATTAAATCAGGCAATCAATAAGTAGGAATGATTAAGTAGGGATGATATGGAAAGAAAAATTCGGAAAAGAAAAAAATCAACCATATTCAGGATATTTCTGTTTCCGTTGATCGTGATCATGCTGGTTCAAAGTATCGTTACCATAGGTACTTTGGTGGTCAGAAGGACCACAGGGATGTTGGAGGAATATTCCAGCAATATGATGAGCCGGCTGGTGGAGAACAGAAAAGTTGTCCTGCAAAACGACATGAACCAGCGCTGGGCGGGGATACGGGAACAGGATACGGTCATGAATGAATGTCTGGAGACTTTTTTGAGCCGTGAAGGTGTGGAGCTTGAGGAAGTTCTTTCTTCTGAGGAATTAAAAGACGGTTTCCTGGAGTTGTTAGTGCCTGAATGTCTGGAGATTTTGCAGAACAATTCCACTACCGGGGTTTTTCTTATTTTGACCGGGGCTGATATGGATTCTGCAGGGGATTTTGACGGATTTTTTATCAGGGATTCCGATCCGGATATCAATCCTGAGAATTACACCGATCTGTTATTGGAGCGGGGGAACAAACATCTTTCCCGGAACTGGAACATTCCTTTAGATACCAACTGGACCACCCATTTTCAAATGGACGGCCGGGGCCAGAATCCTGCCGATGACTATTTTTACGAGCCCTGGAGAGCGGGGGTCGAAAACGGAGATGCGGATACGGATTATTTAGGATATTGGTCTATGCCGTTTACGCTGGAAAAGGGTGTGGTGGATCCTTATGAAATGATCACATATTCCATCCCGCTGCGGTTTGACGGGCAGGTATATGGTGTGCTTGGGGTGGAGATTTCCAGCCGGAGCCTGTATGATTATTTTCCGGTAGCGGAATTGAACAGCTCCCAGCAGTCGGGATATATGCTTGCGCTGCGTAAGGAGGACGGCAGGTATGTTCCTTTAGTGGGGAAAGGCATTCTTTATAACCTTATTGCTTCAAGGGAAAAGAATTTTAGTCTTAGAGAGACAAGTTATGAGAATTTAACGCAGGTACAGGAGGCCTGGCTAAACGGGCAGGGAGTTTTCGCCGTGGTCTGTCCGCTGAAATTGTATAGCAATCATGTGCCTTACGAAAATACGGAGTGGGTGCTTTTAGGGCTTAACACGGAAGAAGAGCTGTTTGGGATGAGCCGTCAGCTTTATATCTGGATGGTCATTGCCATTTTAGCAGGCCTGCTTTTCGGGGTGATCGGCATTTATTTCATCATAAAGCATCTGACCAGGCCGGTTCAGTATCTGATGCAGTGTATCAGTAAAGGAAGCACAGGGCTTTTGGAATTTAAGCCGTCCAATATTTTGGAAGTGGATGCTTTGTATGATGTGGTGAACGACCTGACCAAAAAGCAGAAGGAGGCGGAAAATATCCTGTTGGAAGAAAAAGAGCGTTACAGGGTTGCGCTGGAATCTTCTAAGGACATTTTCTTTTCCTACGACCTGCACAGCCATATATTGGACATTGTAAACCATGAGACGATGAGCGGGCAGTGGCCCTGCGAAGAGTTTGAAAGCGGTTTTATCAATCCGGAATATATTTACGGGCCGGATCAGGAGGAAACCATTAAAGTACTGCAAAGCAAATCGGATAATCTGTATGCCGAATTTCGGTTAAGATGGCCCAAAGATGCCGCGTTTTCCTGGGTGGCCCTTACCGGGAAGGTGGTTTATGACACGGACGGCATGCGCTGGAAACTGCTTGGCAGTATCCGGGATATCCAGGAACAGAAGGAAAGGGAAGAAAAGCAGCTTAGAAAGAGCACGACGGACGGGGTTACCGGCCTTTACATATACAGCGCAGGCATGGAACGGCTGAACGGGCGAAGGAAAGACCGGCCGGCCGGCGTTATGCTGAACCTTTTCTTAGACCATCTAAAAGAGGTCAATGAAAAGAACGGGATCGTGTTTGGCGATATGATACTTGAGGAGATAGGAAGCCTGACTCTTAGTATGTGCCAGTCCTTTACCGAGAAGACCGGACAGGGTGCGGTGGCGTTTCGGCTTAACAGGAGCGAGGCGGTGGTCTGGCTTGAGGACGGGGTAAGGCAGCAGGCGGAAAGCTTTGCCGGGGAGATATTGGAAAAGGTCAGGGCAAAATTTGCACCGGAAACCTTTGACATCCGGATGCATATCGGTCTTGCCTGCGGAGAGCGGGAGCATACTGCGGAAGAACTGGTGCGCAGGGCGAAACTTTCCTGTGGGGCCGTGGTTTTTGGCGCAGCCCGGCAATATCAGTTTTATGAAGATCTGCCCAAAGAAAAGCGGGGCCGGTTACCGGCATTACAAGAGCGTGAGGTCAATACATTAGGATATGGCGAGGATGTGAGCCTGGTATCCGTGGCGCTTAACTTGTTTGGGAAAGGAGAGGATTTCCCCGCCCAAATGATGCTGATGGTCCGTAAGATCGCCAGATTTTATGAAGCTTATGGTGTATTGGTATCTGTGCTGCGCGCCGATTTTAATTCCAATTATCTGGATTATCAGTGGCACAAAAACGAAGAAGCGGCCGGAGAGAGTGTCAGAAAATATAAGGAAGAAGAGAAAGAAGTTTTTTATCGCTGGCTTGGAGAAAAAGAAGTGCGGTATTTTTCAGGGGAGGACAGTGCGCTTAAAGTAGTCCAGTGCTTTTTAGGCGTATCCCCCGGACAGGATGGGGTCGTGCTTCCTATGTATGACAGCGGGAATTACATGGGTAATATCTGTATTCTTGGCATTGCGCCGCAGCTTTTGGAAAATGCGGAAGAGTACCAAAACCTTGCGGAGCTTGGCAGGGTGATACAAAGTCAGTTAAATCAGCAGCAGTCAGATATTGCAAGCAAGGCAAAATCGGAGTTCTTATCCCGTATGAGCCATGAGATAAGAACGCCAATGAATGGGATCATAGGGATGACGGCCATTGCCCTGCAGCAGGACCAGAGCAAGGAGAGGATCATAGACTGTCTGCAGAAGATACAGTCTTCTTCCGATTACCTGCTTGGGCTTATCAATGATATTTTGGATATGTCGAAGATTGAAAGCGGCAAGATGAAGCTTGAGCCCTTCAATTTCAATATTGAGGAAATGGTGGGAACCATAAAAGAACTGGTGATGCCGCAGGTGGCAGCTAAGAACATTGATTTTGTACAAAATATTGAACTGAGCCATCACTGGTTTATTGCGGACAGGATGAGGATCAGCCAGGTGCTGATCAATCTGTTAGGCAATGCCGTGAAGTTTACGCCTAAGAAGGGGAAGATCATTCTTTCGGTGCGGGAGGTAAAAGAGTCCGGGGAGGATGTCCTGGTTCATTTTGCCGTGAAGGATACCGGAGTGGGGATCGCAAAGGAGGATCAGGAAAGGGTATTCCGTTCTTTCGAACAGGCTTCCGGCGTAAACCCGTCAAAGCAGCAGGGAACAGGGCTTGGGCTTTCTATCAGTAACCGTCTTGTGCAGATGATGGGAAGTAATATTGAACTTCTTAGTGAACCCGGGGAAGGCAGTACATTCAGTTTTTCTATCCCTTTAAAGCGGGGTGAGGATATGGAAGCGGATCTGTCGCCGGAGGAAGTTTCTTTTGAGGGATGTAAGGTGCTGGTGGTGGAGGATAATGAGATCAACGCCGAGATTGCCCAATGCCTGCTGGAAGAGAGAGGTTTTGCGGTAGACTGTGTTTATAATGGGGCGGAAGCCGTGGAGCGGATCCGCACTACGGAGCCGGATACCTATGATGTGATCTTGATGGATATTATGATGCCCGTAATGGATGGGCTTGATGCTACCCGGTCTATCCGGGGGATGGAGCGGGAGGACTGCCACAGAGTGCCGATCGTTGCCATGTCGGCCAATGCCTTTGACGATGATTTGAAAAAATCAGTAGAATGCGGCATGAACGGACACTTGTCTAAGCCGGTAGAAGTGGATAAATTATACCGTACATTGGATGAAGTAATCCGAAGCAGTAATAAATAAAGAAAATTGAAAGGAGAAATACGAGTATGGAGCACTATTATCAGCCAAAGATCGAGTGTGCGTCCAGGGAGCAGATCCGTGCGTGGCAGGATGAGAGGCTGGCAAAGACAGTAAAACGGGTATATGAAAATGTGGAATTTTACAGGAAAAAGATGGATGAGGCAGGGGTCGCACCCGGGGATATCCAATCCCTTGACGATTTACATAAGCTGCCTTTTCTTACCAAGGATGACCTTCGGGATGCCTATCCTTACGGCCTGCTTGCGTCCCCTTTATCCGATTGCGTCAGAATCCAGTCTACCAGCGGAACCACAGGGCGCCGGGTGGTCGCGTTTTATACCCAGCATGATATTGACCTGTGGGAGGAATGCTGTGCAAGGGCCATTATGGCGGCAGGCGGAACCAATGAGGATGTGGTCCATGTCTGTTACGGGTATGGGCTGTTTACGGGTGGACCGGGGTTAAACGGGGGTTCCCACAAGGTTGGGGCGTTGACGCTGCCTATGTCCTCGGGAAATACGGAGCGGCAGATCCAGTTTATGTGTGACTTGGGTTCCACGATTCTTTGCTGTACCCCGTCCTATGCGGCTTATCTTGCGGAATCCATATGGGAGAGAGGGCTGCAGGACAAGATCAAGCTGAAAGCCGGGATTTTTGGGGCAGAGGCTTGGACGGAGGAGATGCGCCATGATATTGAGGAGAAACTGGGGATCAGGGCGTTTGATATTTACGGGTTGACGGAGATATCAGGGCCGGGCGTTTCTTTTGAGTGCAGCGCCCAGACAGGGATGCATGTAAATGAAGACCATTTTATTGCGGAAGTGATCAATCCCAAAACAGGTGAAGTCCTTCCCGACGGGGAAAAAGGGGAACTGGTATTTACCAGCATCACCAAGGAAGCATTTCCGCTGATCCGTTACCGTACCAGGGATATCTGCATCTTAAGCCATGAAAAATGTTCCTGTGGGCGTACCCATGTTAAGATGACCAAGCCGTTAGGCCGCAGCGATGATATGCTGATCGTAAAGGGCGTCAATGTATTCCCGTCACAGATCGAGACCGTGCTGCTTAACCAGGGCTATCCGGCCAACTATCAGATCATTGTGGACCGGAAGAATAACAGTGATACCATTGAAGTACAGGTGGAAATGACCCAGGAGATGTTCTCGGATAATGCAGGTGTTGTTGCAGGCAGGGAAAAGAGCCTGGTGGACGCGTTAAAGGCAATGCTTGGTATTTATGTAAAAGTGAAACTGGTAAATCCCAAGGCGATTACCCGCAGCGAAGGAAAAGCAGTCCGTGTGGTTGACCGGAGGAACCTGTACCAGGGATAGTCTGCAGGGGTAAAGTGAGAATGGAGGTATTTGTATGACAGTAAAACAAATTTCTGTATTTGTAGAAAACAAGGCGGGGAAGCTAGCGGAGCTGACGGAGTATCTGCATCAGCATGATATCGACATGCGTGCGCTGTCTATTGCGGAAACCCAGGACTTCGGCATCGTGCGTATGATCGTGGACGATTCTTATAAGACTTCCTGCATTTTAAAGGAAGCAGGCTACGTGGTCTCGATCACGCCGGTGTTGGCAGTGGAAATGCCGGATGAGCCGGGAAGCTTATCCGGGATCGTAAAGACATTGGGGGATGGAGGCATTAATCTTGAGTATATGTATGCCTTCCTGACCCGGAAGGAAAAAACAGCTTATTTGATCATTCGTGTGGCGGATAATGAAAAAGCGGTTGAAGTGTTAAGTAAAAGCGGGATTCATACGATCTCTCAGGATGTGATCGTGAATTTATAAGGAAAGGACAGGGTGTCCGGACAGGATGGGGAGCTTACGGCTCCCCATTTTCCTGGGATTTGTAGATCTGCAGGTAGGCATCCTGGCGTGAGCTTTCAAAAGACTGCCTTAACTTGTTTATTACATTAGTATCCAAAAGTCTTGCGGTCAAAAGCGGGGAAAAGCGTTTCCCCTCCAGCGAAACGGCAGACTTTATGGCTTCATCAAATGTTTTCATAGCCCCGGTGTGCAGGATTGCGATGTCTGTCACATGATCCAGCCAGTCGATCAGGGCGATCACGTCTACCATCTGGCGGCATTGGCACTTTAAACGTTTATAGGAGTCTGGATAGCCGTGGGAACCGTCATACCAGCTATGGTGACCGTGGGCTATGGGGGCGAAGCGGCGGGTGGAATCCCGGCCCGACAGCCATGTTTTCCCTAAGGAAGTATGGAGATGTGCCAGCTCGTATTCCTCCTCGAACCACTGCCGCGCAGTCCGGGTGTACAGGTTCATGAAACTGATCTTACCTACATCATGGAGCAGGCCGCATTCCAGCGCATAGTTTAAGAGTTCTCTTTGCTTTTCTTCCGGGTCACATATTTGGCGGATAGAGTCGATATCGTCAAAAAAGCAAGGTTCCTCCTCAATGATCAGCTTGCAGAATAAGGCGGCGGTCTTCCCTACGACCCAGGAATGCACGTAAATGTCAGGCGCAAAAAGGATCTGGAGCTTTAGTAGAAATTCCTTGTAAGAAATACTGTTTCTGGTCTCAAGGAAGGTGGAGGATAGCTGCCGCAGATAAAAAAACAGGTTTTCATTGGAAGCGGCGTCCGGAAAAGAGCCCACGTAAGTTAATACCCGCTGATAAAGGCTTTCGATGTATTCCGTCCGCTCCGGTATTCGCTCCGGGTAGTCATTTAAGTACTGACAATAAAAAGCCGGCAGGGAAATGATGCCATACATGCCTTCCATGGAGAAATCGGAAAGGTCTGCCGTGTCCATCAGGTGTTCCATTTTGGTAAGTAAATGGTCCAGGGTTTCTAAGCCGCAGTAATATTCGATGGCAAAGTAAGAAAACTGGGAGTGGGCAGGCTGTTTTTTGTTTTGGCTTGCTGCTTCTTTATTTTGCTTCTGGTAAACGATGTAGACGGATTCCATCAAATCGGCTATGTCTTCGGAGGTCATGGCATTTTCCCGGCTGTGGGAGATACTGGCGGCCATATGTCTGTGGGTCATGAAGATAAAACGTTCCCAGGGAAGCTCCGGCGCTTTTTGCTGGTAATCCTTATCCTGGAGAATCTGCAGGGAGCGTTTTACCGTACGGATTTTGTCACTGGGTGATTTGAAAGCCCCTAAAGACATATTTGACCGGGAGCGGAGGATGAAGCTGCGGGTTTCCGTATCATCCAGTTCATCATAATATTTCAGATAAGCAGCTGCCTCCGTAAAATATAAACGCATTTGAAGGGAGTAGCGCTCGCTTTCTTCCTGGGGCAGCCCTACCAATTTATTGTTCAGGTTATTGTATCCGATTCCCAGCCAATATAATTCACGGATCATACTGCCCTGGTCTTTCTTTACCCGGGCAAGGGACAATAATGCCTTGTGTATCTGGCAGAACAGTCCGGCGTCCAGTTCGTTGCTGACGCTTAAAAGCTGGCCGGCAAATTTCTGAAGTGACTGCAGTTCTTCCTGGCCCGCACCATATAAGTGGTCGAGGAGGGGAAACAATTCTTCACGGAGGAGCACCATATTCCGGGCTATTTTTTGCGCTACATATTTCTGACGGCGCTGTAATTCCTTTAAATATTCCTCAAAGGTATTACCCTCCGGTTTTTGATACATGGTAAGTAGTGAGATCTCTTTTAAGTTTGCAATATATTCTTCCTGATAAGGATACATAGTGTCATGACTCTTTCTGGTTCATTCTGGTACTTTTTTGATTTATCTTTATTATAGCGCATGGATGGGATACAGGCAAATACTTATGGATTCTATCTTGACATCTGTTGGAAAACTCTGCAAAATGGACATAGAGAGAACTTGTTTTGGAGGATATGGACATGAATGTTTTGATCATAGACGCCCAGGGGGGAGGGATTGGCAGGCAGTTAGTTTCGGCCATGAAAAAGCGGTTCCCGAAGCAGATGATAACGGCGGTAGGAACCAACAGCGCGGCGGCTTCGGCAATGCTCAAAGCAGGTGCGGATCAGGCGGCCACCGGGGAAAATGCCGTTGTGGTGTGCAGCCGGAATGCAGATTTGATTATAGGACCTGTAGGGATCGTCATTGCGGATGCTCTGCTTGGTGAGATCACTCCGACGATGGCCGTGGCAGTGGGGCAGAGCAGGGCCAAGCGGATCCTGATTCCGGTCAACCATTGTGATAACTATATTGTGGGGGTGCCGGACCTGGCTCTGGGCAGGCTGATTGACGGCGTGATAAAAGAGGTTGAAAAGTACATAGAGGGATGATATAATAGGAAAGCGGCAGGAAGCCGTTTTGAGGAACAGAAGTTCCTGTTTGATAACGAAGCACCATATTTATGCAATATGAAGTACCATATGAAATACAGTATGCAATGAAGGCATACGGTCCTTTCAAGAGGGATTGTATGCCTTTTTTATGTGCAGGTCTGTACGGGAGAATTGGCAAAGGAGTATCAGCTTATGAAAAAAACAGTCATGTTATTTTTAGCGGTTATCTTTGTTTTGTCAGGTTGTGGTCAAACCCAAGACCCGCCTGCTCTGTCAGAAAATGAGACATGGGATAACAGGGAGAAGGTTGAAACCACGCTTACTTACGGCAGCGGCGATTATACCAGAATCAATCCGGCCATGGATGAGCACGGTGAGATCAATATTTTGATCTTTAACGGACTTACGGCGCATAACGGTAAGAACGAGGTGGTTCCGGGCTTGGCGAAGAGCTGGGATTTTGACGAAGCTTCCTGTACCTACACATTTTATCTGGAAGAAGGGGTTAAGTGGCATGACGGGGAGCCGTTTACGGCGGAGGATGTGAGGTTTACCATAGAAGCGGTCATGGATCCGGAAAACGGTTCGGAAAACAGCCCAAACTATGAGGATGTGGAAGAGATCAAAGTGATTGACGAGCATACCATTGCTTTCCGCTTATCTGCTCCGAATGTGGCTTTTCTTGATTATATGGCGATGGCAGTGCTGCCGGAGCATTTACTTTCCGGGGAAGATATGCAGACCTCTGACTTTTTCCGCGCTCCGGTGGGAACGGGACCTTATAAGCTGGAAAGATGGGATGTGGGACAGGCAATCACACTGGCTAAAAATGAGGAATACTTTAAGGGAATGCCCAATATTGACAGGATTATTTTTAAAATTGTTCCGGATGACAATGCAAAGGCGATGCAGATGGAATCCGGGGAGCTGGATCTGGCGCTTTTGACACCAAAGGATGCGGGCAGGTTTGCGGAAAAGGAGGGGTACACCTGCTATGATATGAAAACTTCCGATTACCGGGGCGTGCTTTTTAATTTCCGGAATCCATACTGGATGGAAAACAGGGATCTGATCCCGGCTGTCTGTTGCGCCATTGACCGTCAGGCGATCATTGACGCGGTCTTATTAGGGCAGGGCATTGCGGCTTATGGTCCGTTGCAGCGTAATCGTTACGATAACGGGAATGTGGAGCACTATGATTATGACCCCCAAAGAGCCAAAGAGATATTGGAGACAGCCGGATGCATCATGGGAGCGGATGGTTTTTATGAGAGAGAGGGTGAGACAATAGGGTTTGTGATCAGCGTGGGAGCAGGCGATCAGGTCCGTATTGATATGGCTAAGGCGGTTTCCTGGCAGCTTCGTGAGATTGGCATTGACTGTAGTGTGGAGATCCCGGCCCAGGCCGACTGGAGTGGACAGATGGCATATCTGATCGGCTGGGGGAGTCCTTTTGACGCAGATGACCATACCTATAAGGTATTTGGCACAAATAAGGGGGCAAATTACAGCGGATATTCCAATGCTATGGTGGACCGGTATCTGATGGAAGCACGCCAGTCTGATGACCCTGCGGTGCGCAGGCAGGCTTATAACAGGTTTCAGGAAGAACTGGCGGCAGACCCTGCGTTTGCTTTTATCTGTTATGTGGATGCCAATTACACAGCCAAATCTTTTATTAAGGGGATTTCCTCAGATACGGTTCTGGGGCATCATGGCGTGGGGATTTTTTGGAATGTGGCGGAATGGACGATGTAAAAGCGGGGATTGATATGGCAGGATCGTTAGAAGTAAATAATTTGTCTATTAGTTTCATGACGGCTAAGGGGGAAGTTCCGGTGATCCGGGATGCGGGCTTTTCATTAAACCCCGGGGAAACATTGGCTCTTGTTGGTGATTCCGGTTGTGGGAAAAGTGTTTTGTGTAAAGGGATCATGAAATTACTGCCTGCGTCAGCTGTCATAAGATCAGGGAATGTTCTGGTAAACGGCGTGGACATCACGGATTACCGGGAAAAGGATATGTGCAGGCTGCGGGGAAGACAATTTTCCATGATATTTCAGGATCCTATGACTTCATTAGATCCGGCTATGACGGTGGGGGCGCAGATTGGGGAAGCGGTTAAAATATACCAGCCCCGGATTTCCCGGAAGGATCTGAGAAAAAGAACGGCGGAACTGATGGAGCTGGCAGGACTTGAGGGCGCGGCAGATCGTATGGAACTGTATCCCCATCAATTATCCGGCGGGCAGAGACAGCGTATTGTAATTGCAATTGCCCTTGCGGGGAATCCGGATATTCTTTTTGCGGATGAGCCAACCACGGCGCTGGATGTGACTGTCCAGGCGCAGATTCTTTCCCTGCTAAAGGAGATACAAAGAAAGCAGGGTATGTCCATGGTGTTTGTATCCCATGATGTTCATGTGGTGGAGAAGATGGCTGACCGGGTTGTACTGATCAGAGAAGGCAGGCTGGTGGAACAAGATTTTGTAAAACCATGGGATGGGGGAATGGGAACTGCGGATAGGCGGCATGTCCTGTTAAAAACAGCCGGGAGCCTGCTTTTGGATGACTGGGAAGACAGGGGAGAAAAATCCGAGGTTTTGCTGGAGGTAGAGCATCTTACCCGGACATATGCCGTGCATAAGAAAAGGGTGGTCAGGGCGGTGAATGACGTCTCTTTTCAGATCCGCAAGGGAGAAATATTAGGGCTTGTGGGGGAGTCCGGTTCGGGGAAGTCTACGATTGCCCGGTGCATTATGAATATTGACAAGCCTGAAAAGGGAAGGATCACTTACAAAGGGATAGACCTATGTGACAAAAAGCAGTTTCGAGTAAACAAAAAAATGCTTCAGGCAAGACGGCAGCTTATATTTCAGGATTCTGACTCCAGCCTAAATCGGCGGATGAAGGTATGTGATATTATTGCGGAGCCCATGAAGATACAGCATATTGTGCCGCTGCGGGGAACTTACCGTAAGGAAGTGGAATTTCAAATGCGTTATGTGGGGCTGGAGCCTGAGTATCTGGATCGATACCCAAGCGAACTGTCCGGCGGACAAAGGCAGCGGGCAGCCATTGCCAGGGCGCTTACCATGGAACCGGAATTATTGATCGCGGATGAGCCTGTGGCATCTCTGGATGTATCTTCCCGGGCGCAGATTGTGGAACTGTTTCGGCATTTACAAAAGGAGCATGGGTTTACTTTTTTGTTTATTGCCCATGACCTTGCTCTGGTAAGAGATCTGTGTGACCGGGTAGGCGTGATGCATGAGGGGAGACTGGTGGAGGTGGCGCCGGTACAGGAGCTGTTTAAAAATCCCCGGCATCCTTACACATGCTCTTTGCTGGCGGCTTCTTTGGCTTTGGGGCAGGGAGGATAAAAAGAGAGGATAAGAGGAGAAGGAGGAACTTATGGACGGAAGGAACTTGATGGGTCGAATCGGGAAAAGGCTGATGCTTTTTTTGTTCAGTGTTTTTATACTGTCGCTGGTTATTTTTTATATTTCCAGGCTGGCGCCGGGAGATCCGCTGCTGTCATATTATGGGGAACGGGTGGAGAAAATGAGCCCTAAAGAGAGGGAATGGGCGGAAGAAAAACTAGGATTAAAGGATTCTATATCCGTACAATATTTCCGGTGGCTGGAAAAGGCGTTTCAGGGAGATTTTGGGATTTCCTATAAATACAAGATGGATGCAGCTGCAGTGGTGGGAAGCCGGATTGGAAATACCGCAGTCTTAGGAGGTATTGGATATCTTTTGATTTTTGGTCTTGCCCTTCTTATTGGTATCGGGTGCGCCTGGAAGGAAGAAAGCCTTTGGAACCGGGTGGTCTGCAAAGTAGGAACTTTAAGCAGTTGTATTCCGGAATTTTGGCTGTCACTTGTGTTAATTTTAATTTTTTCGGTGAATTTGAAATTATTACCAAGCAGTGGCGCTTATGATATTGGAATGGAAGGGGATGTGGGGAACCGCATCCGTCACCTAATCCTGCCCCTGACTGTGGTAGTGGCGGGGCATTTATGGTATTACGCCTATATGGTCCGTAACATGCTGCTGGAAGAAGTGCGGGCGGATTACGTGCTGTTAGCCAAGGCAAAAGGGATGAAAAAAGGCAAAATCATGTTCCGTCATTGTCTGCGGAACATCCTGCCTTCGTATCTTGGTGTTATGGCGATCTCGGTTCCACATATTTTAGGGGGAACTTATATCGTGGAAATGGTGTTTTCTTATCCTGGGTTAGGAACGCTTGCCTATGAAAGCGCCAGATATAAAGATTATAATCTTCTCATGCTAATGTGCCTGATTTCAGGATCGCTGGTGATATTGTGTAATATGGCTGCACAGGCCATTCATGAAAAAATAGATGCAAGGATATAGGGAAAAAACATGAATAAGAAGAAGCCGGTTTTGGCCGTTGTGATATTATTAATTATTGTAGCAGGATGTTTTGCCTGCGGCTTTTTTGGGGGAAAGGATCCTGCTTATCCGGACCTGAGAAACTGTAATCTACCTCCCGGAAAAGAGTTTTTATTTGGAACCGATCCCATGGGAAGGGATGTGTTTTCCATGATCTGGCATGGAGGGCGGGTCTCATTGTTTATTGGGGCAGTTTCAACCATAGTTTCCACGGCAATCGCAATGTTTTATGGCGCATTAAGCGGCTGGGCGCCAAAATGGGGAGACCGTTTACTGATGAGGCTGCTGGAGATTTTTCTTAGCATCCCGAATCTGCTGGCGGTCATTTTTCTGCAGGCAGTCTTAGGGAAGGCAACGATAGTGAGCATTTCTTTCGTGATAGGGATGACGGGATGGATGAGTATTGCGAAGGTCATACGGACGAAGGTAAGACAATTGAAAAACAGTGGGTATGTGGTTGCTGCGAAATGTATGGGAGGTGGTTTCTTTTATGTTTTGTGGAAACACTTAAAGCCAAACTTCATGGCTTCCATTATGTTTATGGTAGTTATGAATGTCCGTAACGCAATCATAGCGGAATCCACGCTTAGTTTTATGGGGCTGGGCCTTCCTGTTGAATCCATATCCTGGGGGAGTATGCTTTCAATGGCGGAAAACGCCCTTCTTGGCAATTCATGGTGGATGATTCTCTTTCCCGGAGGTTTTTTGCTGGTGACACTGCTTTGCATCACCAGCATTGGCGATCATCTCCGAAAGAGTGGAAACCAAAAACCAGGCAATCTGTAACGGTTATTCCTCTGTTTCCACAATTCTGGTATTCGGATTTCCGGCTATGGCCTGTTCAATAACGGCTGTCGTAAGCTTTTTAAAATTAGTTCCGGAAGAGGTCGCCCCTGACAGGGCATCCACATTGGAAGGATCCTGATGTTCAAGCAGCTCGGCGGCATAGTACCGGGTATATTCGTTGGGATAGGTTCCGGAAACGGACGCCATATTCTGCATATAAGCATTATCCCATGCCTTGATATATCCACTGGGGTCTTTTGCGTTAAATTCTGTATAGACGATTTTTCCACCTTTTACCATAATACACACATATTCCTTCCAGCCATGGGAGTAACCGGACATTTCAGCGCTGTAGAAGCCGTCCTGCATACCGGTCTTTGAACCACATCCTTGAAGAAGAAAAGTAAGTATCAGTAATCCTAATAATATTTTTTTGTTCATCATGCGCCTCCGACAATCTTATCTGTTTTCTTTGATCTTAACCTGTGAGACATAATTTTTTAGATCTTCTGCCTGGGCCAGGGATTGAGCTGCCATCTGGTCATTCCTGTTTGCAATATTCTGAAGGGATAAAAGGCTGTTGTTGGCATGATCGACTGCCGCAGTCTGCTCCTGCACGGTATCGGAAAGCCTTGCGGAAATATCCCGGTACTGCTGTGTAAGCTCTGATATTTCCTGGAAGGTCTTTGCGGTTTGGTTTGCGGTGTCAAGCCCGGCTTTGATCGTCTCGGCGGAGTGCTCAATGAGCTTACTGGTCTCGGACAAAGCCTGTGCGGTCTGTGCGGAAAGCTCCCGGATCTCACCGGCAACAACAGAAAATCCTCTGCCTGCTTCCCCTGCCCTTGCGGCTTCCACAGAGGCATTTAAGGACAACAGGTTCGTTTGGCGGGAGATATCCTCTATCATCAGACTGACATTTGAAATTTCATTGACAGCCTTATGGATCTGTTCCATGGAATCTAACATACTCTGCATGTAGTCTGCGCCAAGGTTGGTCTTTTCTGTTGCCTGCTCCGCGCACTGTTCGATCTGCAGTACGTTGTCTTTATTTCGGTCGATAGAAGATGTGATCGCCGCCATATTGTGTTCCATGTCGTGAAGCACATCTGTCTGTTCCTTGGAACCGTCAAGGAGCTGCCTTGCATTTTCTGATACTTCCATGGAAGATTGGTTCATTTTCAACATGGTGTGGTTAAGGGCATTGGTGATGTTTAGGAGGGAATCTCGTATGGAAGAAAAATCCCCCCGGAAATCATTCGGAATATCGCTGGCATAATTTCCGCTGGCAAGTGTGCTTAGGCATACTTCAATATCCTGGACATAATGTTTTAGGCTTGTTACCGTGCTTGCAAGGGCATTGGTGAGGATGCTGGTCTCATCTTTGCTATTTGATAAAAAGACTTCGTCCGAAAGATTACCGTCAGATAATGCTTTAAGCCGTGTGGTCGCTAAGGATAACGGATCCGAAATCCGTTTGGACACAGGAACCATAATAATTCCGGCAGCGATCAAAAGGACAAATGACAAGACCCCTGAAAGTGCCGTGGACATATAGGTGGTACTCATAAATTCAATTCTGGGAGCATACATGAAAAGAGCCCAGTTTGTTCCCGGAATCGGGGAGTAGCCGGTGTAATATTCCATGTATCCGGGCCTGTTTCCCAGTCTCATTTTCTGGGAACCGATCTGGAATGCGGTAATCTTGTCAAAGCTGTCTGCGTTTTCGGATGAAGGGTACATGTCATAAACGTTTAAGTTATTTATGATATTCTGCACATCCCTGTCGCCGATGATATCCCCGTTGTCGTTGATGATGCAGGCGCTTCCCGTATCTCCCAATACAAGGGGATTTAAGACGTCGCTTAAGATATCGTATTTGTAGCTGCCGATCAGATATCCGGTGACCCCTTCTTCGTCCTTAAGGGGAGCGCCAACGCATAGCTGGAGGATATTATCAGCATAGTAAGGTTCGCCGATGGTGATATTTCCGGACTGCGCCATCAGGGAATAATATTCAGTTTCAGAAATGGATTCAGGAGCGGAAGCGTCGCCGTAAAGCTTTTGGCCACTGGCATCATAGCCGGCCAGCCAGACAAATTCAATCTGGAGTTTGATCGTGTCAATACGTTTCTGCTTTTCTTCTGAGGATACAGCTCCGCTTAGGAATAGATTTTCCGTAGAAAAATTATACATTCGTTCGGTGAGCAGATGCAGGTTGGAACTGATGTTTTGCGCGGCAATCCGTGCCGTGATCTGCATGTTGCCCAGCAGCGTTGCGTCAGTGGAGCGGACGCTTCCCATAAACATGATTGAGGTCACAAGCACTGTGACCAGGATAGCTGCGGACATGACATAGAAAATAATTTTGTGCTTTAAATCGTGGTGCTTTTTCATGGCAGAACTCCTTTACAGCTTATGTATAATATTATTAAATATGATATCACAGATACTTTAAAATGCCTATAGTATTTTCCACCAAACTGCATCAGAAAGGAATTGTACAGTCTTAAACAATAAGGGGAAATTTTCCCGCAGAAATGAAAAAGGGATGAAATTCCACACAAGATATGCTATACTTCATTCATAATAAATGCAAGCCGCACGATTAGTAAGGCAGAAATGGAGGAAAAGATGCATAAGGAAAATTTATCGGCAGAGCAGGCACTGCAAAAGTTAAAGGAAGGGAATCAGCGTTACTTGGCTGCAATGACAAATCCCGGGGATGTTTCACCTGCAATCAGGCAAAAGACCTGTGACGAGGGGCAGACCCCTTATGCGATCATCATAACTTGTTCTGATTCCAGGGTAATCCCGGAGAGTGTCTTTAGTGCAGGGATTGGGGAATTATTTGTAATCCGTGTAGCAGGTAATGTGATGGATAAGCACCAGCTTGGAAGTATTGAATATGCGGCAGATCATCTGGGAACCAAGCTGGTAGTCGTATTAGGACATGAGCATTGCGGGGCTGTAGGCGCGGCAATTACCAGTAAGCCGGAGGGCTTCGTGAAATACATAACCGATGAGATCCTTAAGGCGGTAGGGGATGAAAAGGATGAGTACAAGGCGTGCTGCCTGAATGTGGACAGGGCAGTGTCTGTCATTAAAGAGAGCCTGCACGTTTCGGATGAAGAGGGCGGCGTTAAAGTGTGCGGTGCATACTATCATATCGGCAGCGGTGAAGTGGACTTCTTATAAAGAAGGCAAAATAGGTCTTAAGGAAACTTTTTCTTTTGTTTTCAGGAAAAAGCAGCTTCCCCGATAGCAGCCGCCTTGATACAGACGGATCACAATCTCCAGCATCCGCAGGTCAAGCCTGTGGTAACATACCTGGCTCGGCCATGGGAGACCGGCCAGGTATTCTTGTTGTTTTTTGTCTAGTAAAGGAAGGACTCTTGTCAAAAAAATGTCTTTTTCCAATACAAAATCACAGGACACATAAGAAGCGTCCCGGCCATTTTTGCGGTACTTTTCCTGCAGGAGAGAGACAGGATCATGAACTGGCTGAATGGGAACTTCCAAGAAATGAATAGGTTCTATTTGGGTTGTGGGAACAGAAATTTTCCGGAAGCTTACTTTTCCATACTTATCATATTCTTTTATAAATTCGGCTTTTGGAGCGGCCGTGCCGCTTCCTGGCTGGGCAAGCAGGATCACTCCGGTATTTATCAGGTGTTCCCATACGGCTTTTTGTACCCGTTCATATGAGGTGGGAAACTGGATCTTTTCCATAATTTGTGCCACAGAACAGCCTAAGTCTGCTAAATGGCGGATCGCGCCGCCGCAGGCAGCCTCAAAAGTGAAATTTGACAGAGCGTTTTTGAAGTAATCTGGTTCTGACATATCTGCCTCCTGAAATGCATTTGGTATCAGTTTATTTTAACTGATAGGGTAGGATTTAGGCAATTGTCATTTTTATTGTATTTTTTCAGGTTCATCAATTGACAGGGCAGGGTTTTTGTTCTATTGTAATGATAAAGGAGGTATTGATCATGAAAAAACTACTGATTATGGGGATTGCCTGCGCTATAGTATTGTCTGCACCAATTTCGGCAGCGGCCGCAGAGGCACAGCCAACTTGCAGTATCGGTGGATGTCATGTGGGGGAATGTTTTACGTATGCCGATGCTGACGGAATGTGCGGTGACCATTGTTTTACCGATGAAGATGGTGATGGCATTTGCGATAACCATTGTTATATAGACGAGGATAGTGATGGTATCTGTGACCATTATTTTGATGATGACTCAGACGGTATCTGTGACCACTGTCATGAGCATGGCAAGCCGGTAAGGAAGGCGGTTCAAAGCAGAAGGTCTGGCGGCAGACATCATTCAGGCCGTGGCCATCACAGAGGACATTGCTAAAAGAAAATTGTAAAGAGACTTTAGGCGCTGCTTTGGGGCAACGCTTTTTTTTGTTATTCCTGCAAGATCCGGATTCTTTGACGTGGAATAACATCCATGGTATAATCGGTGGGTGTTTTTACTAGGAATAGTGAGGAGTGCCTATATGAATACGAAAAAATTTTGTGTTAGAGAAAATGATGGGTCATTAGAGGACTATCACGAAATAACATTTTTATTTGATTCAAATGGTAAAGGGGCTGATGATAAAGTAAACCAATCGGATTTTTTCTATCAAATTGCAACTATGGAAGATTTTTATTCCATATTACAGAATGACAAAAAAGTGCTGGAGCATAGGGGAAACTATGTGTTTCAGGTAAAGATGGATAAAGATTTGGAAGTAATGTTACAAAGCTATCAGTTGTTTTCCTTTATGATATTTTTCAAAAATTCAAGAGAACGTTTATATGAAAAAATGCAAAATTTTAATCGAGAGATATGTGATCAGACGGAAAAGCATATTTCTGAAAATATATCAGAATTTACAAGAATGAATTGTCATGGAAAATTTATTCGCGGTGCGTTGGTAAATCTGGGATATAGTATTTTGAAAAGCGATATAGAGTATAGTGATGAATTGGCGCTGGCTTTTGAAATCTATCAGACAGCGATTTTGATCAATGATGATATTATTGATCATGCAAGTTTAAGGAGAAACCAGCCAACCATTCCGGTCCATTATATGAATGACTGGGAAGCTAAGGGAATAGAGGTAAAAAGAGATGCTTATGATGTGGCTAATTCAATGGCCATTTGTGCGGGTGGCTTTGGTATGTGTTATGCAAATCAAAAGGTGGCAGAAGCATATAACAGGTCAGATAACCTTGGGATTTTGTTACAATATTTTAATCAAGTAATCATAAACACAATTCAAGGCGAAGTCATTGATGTGATTTTACCCTTTGAAGAGAAGAATTTCTGCTCAAATGAAGATGATTTAGTGGATTCCATAACGGAAATATATCGTTTGAAAACAGCGTGGTATACGGTGATAGGTCCTTTATGCCTGGGTATGATTTTAGCCGGTGGTGCAGATGAGAATATTAAAAAAATGGAATGTTTTGCAGAGAGTTTGGGAATAGCATTTCAAATAAAAGATGACATACTTGGAATCTATGCAGATGAAGATAATATAGGGAAGAATGTTGGCTCTGATATTACGGAGTTTAAGCAGACTTTATTATATGCATACATACGGAATCAGAAAGAATATTTTAGCGATCTTCTTCGGTATTATGGAAAGGAAAATTTAACTTATGAGGATGTAAAAGCAATTAGAGATTTGTTCTCTAAGTCGGGTGCTTTAGCGTATGCAGAACATGAAATGAACAGGTATTTTGAATTGGCGATAAAGGGCTTGAAATCTATAAAATTTATACCGGAAGAAAAAGAAACGATATTATTCGGTTTGATCTGGTATTTGAAACTGAGAAAATTTTAACCTTATATAAATAGTGTAGGGTTCGCCCAATGGTGTATGGGTAAAACGGATGGAGATTGAGGTGTATTTCACCGAGGACGGGATATGAATCATGAACGATGAGCTGAAAGTGTCGTATCTTAACTCTGTTTTGGCCAGTGGCATAGAACTGATTGGGCTGGTCGAAAGACCTTGGTCTACCGAGCGGCGGGGAATTTCCCCGTTATTTTTTATTTCTTCCACACTAAGTTATGGAGGTGATTTGATATGCCGGATATTAATGAAATCAAGAAGATAGTTGTTCCTATCGCTTATTCGTATGGAGTAAAAAGATTATATCTGTTTGGCTCCTATGCAAAAGGCACGGCAAGCGAGAAAAGTGATTTAGTTACCACGGCGGGAATCCTGTGTACACAGTATTACGGATTGAAAAATAATATCTGGGCGCTGTTTATCCCCTACGGCATGAGTGTGTGGCATATGTTCATTTTGAGGGGGAGTTTCCGGGAAATCCCGGAGGAGTTGATCGAGTCGGCCCGCCTGGACGGGGCATCCCACGGGAAGATTTTTATGCGGATTGCCATCCCGCTGGCCAGGGCAGGGCTTTTGACCGTGTCGCTGTTTAATATTTTCGGGTTGTGGAACGATTTTTTCCTGCCCCAGTGGCTGATCACCGACAGCGCATATCAGACGCTGCAGAAGATACTGTACAGTATGCTTTCCAATGCGCAGCAACTGCTCCACAACAGCGAGATGTCGGCATACTTTGACCATATCACGCTTCCGGCGGAGACGGCCAAGATGGCAGTGACCGTGTTGGGAGGATGTGGAAAACAGGAGAATACGAAGCCGGCTTCCGACAGCGGGGATGAGAGTGCATATTCTGCGGATATGGAGGAAGGAGAGGATGAACAGGCCAATAAACCGCAGGAGGAAGCGGACAAGGGCAGCACAGAGCCGGTTTCTCTCCGGATCGTCATGTATGGGGATGCGGGATCCCGCAATGTGGAATTTTTAAAAAATGAATTTCATGACAAGGTTTTGGCGGACACGAACATTGATATGAAGGTGGACTTAGTTCCCTGGGGAGGCGGCAGTGATATGCGCTCCTGTCATTGCCATCATTGACCTTGCGCAGGAGCTCCGGGATGTGGATCAGGACAGGGTAAAGTATTTCTCAGAAAGTGCGGCAAGGGCAGTGCGGTATTTGATGGAACGGGGACTTCATTTTCCAACGGAGGGTATCGTGAGCGGGCAGAATGATGAGGAGATGGAAGAGGGGTCTATTTCCTGTACGACTCTGTCCCTGCTTTATTATTGCAGATACATAGAGTATGTGGAAGAATATGTCATTTTTGCGGAAAAAGTATTGCGTCTGCATGACTGGTGGAGATGCTATACGCCGGATGTAAGGCTTTATATGTCTACGATGCGGTGGTGGGAGACCATATGGGAATTTTGACGGGAAAAGGGAATTATTTTCTTAGTTCCTGGAACGGGTATATGACAAATTTTTCCAAAATAACAAAGGAGGGGGAATCTTATTCCTGCTATCAGCCGGATTATTTTGTGGGAGGAGGTGACCCTGCCATCAGGCGGACACTGATGCAGTTGTCTGATGAGGATATAGAGAAAAGGTATGAGATTACGCACGGTTACCCCAGACACTATGACCATTCCCTTTCCCGTTACGTGTGGGTGCGGGCTTGTCCGACCTGGCGAAAGACAGCGGTGGTAATCTTCAGGGAAGAAGGAATGATTACGTTGAACTGTGAATTTGAAAACAATAAACTGATTGTTCCGAAAGCCGTGGAAGAGATTTATTTTTGTTAAATTTAAACATGCCGTTCCGTGTTTCATGTAAGCCATTTTGATAATCTGATAAAACCACAGATAAACAGCGCAATACAAAGGAAAACCAGCCAGAATAAGATAAAAAATCTTAAGGAACCATTTCGCAAACGCGCCGATGTTGAAGACAGCGGTATCGAGCGTGGCAATCGTCAGCGCAGCTGACGCGTAGATTTTTTATCTTATTCTGGCGGTGCTGTTAGCCATGAAACCCAACTAAACGGGAATTTAAATTAACCTGCCCCTTCCGCATCCAATTTTCCCGCCATTTAGTAAATGCCGCTTCATATTTTTCTGCAAGGTGGTATTTTCCGGCAGCTCTGCAATGGGAACATTTCTTGTCTTAAATACCCAATCCATGCATTCTATCTCCGAATAATCCACATCTTGGAGCAGAAATCTATGCTGGAACAGAATGATATTGGAATCCGGCGGCAGGAGACTTTTTAATTCCGGCGCCAAAAGCCATGAATGGCATACGAAATCTTTTCCTTCATATAAAGGAAAGTATTTTGCAAAAAAAGCTTTAGCGCTTTCGAGGGATGCGCTGCAATTTTGCGGGGTTAAAACAGAATCGGAAGGGATGTGAATGCTGATGACAGGTTTTTGACCGACATGTGTCATTTCATATTCCAGTTCCCCAATCCGAAATAAGTTTCCGCTTATCTGCCGGGCAGTCCACCATTCCCGGTCAAAAGCATATTGGCCGGTTATTTCCCTGCATTCTTCTATGAATCTGGTAAAGCAGCGCATAGTAGCAAGGAATATGGTTTCACTTATCCCTTTTTCCTGATACCAGAGGTAAAGATCTGAAGCGCAAGACAGCATACAAGCCAGCATTTTGGCTTTTTTCGGATCAGGATCCAACAGCCGGTTCAGCTTATCCCTCGCATTGGATTCTGTCTCCATATTTCTTAAACCTTCGACAAAAGGGCGTACTGTGTCAAAGCCGCCAGATTGGTAATAGCATATTGCTTCTTTCTGCATTTCTTCCGGCAAATCTATGTTGCCGCACAGTGATCTGAAATCCATAACAGGCCTCCCTGATAAGTAATGTAAGGATTATTTGACTACAAAAGGCCGGTATATTGTGCTGCCTGCATTTTTGTATTATGATTATAGCAAAAATATCGGAGATGTTGTACGGAAATTTATTTGAGATTTGAAAACAGGTATTTAGGGTTGAATAATGGCAATTGCCTTATGGCGCTTATCTATACTATACAGGCAAGGCTGCGGGCTGGACTGTGATCTGACATTCTGGGCTGTTCAATTGCTGCATCTGGTTGAAAATGCGGAATATGGAAGGGAAAACACAGATAGGAAACAGCGGAAATGGTGATATACGGATGTATGATGTGATAGTGGTCGGGGAGGTGCAGGCATTGTGGAAAAATCTAAACTTTTGGATTTTTCCACAATGCAGCTTTTGATGATTTATTTGATGATAAATTAACAAATCGGTGGAAGGTATCCTAATTGAATCGCCTTGGTTACTGCTTCGACAGAGGAGGAAACATCAAGTTTTTCAAATATATGCTGTAAATGATTGG
>OFGG01000105.1_pt1 | contig 72912 bp, 68 predicted proteins | sample 1521701 | NCBI WGS metagenome assembly OFGG01 (sample SAMEA3504081, study PRJEB24116) | mouse gut metagenome | biome: mouse gut; feature: mouse-associated habitat; material: faeces | place: Denmark | collected 2011
GCGGAGCAATTGATTTTTATAATTCTTTAGCATATATCAGTATGCGAAGTATGAGGAATTTCTGTCAAAATAGGAATTGCAGCTAACTCTTCTAATGCCCCATCTAGCCAAGTATCAATAACATGCTGTTTTATTTTATGGCTATTAAGTAATTTTTTTAATTCATAATATGTTTCCATAAATTTAAACAACCCATCATTGTGAGGTAAGCCAATTAACTGGACAACGAAATCATTCTCTTTTTCTTCTTTCCAGTAAAACGAATCAAAAGGTTCAATTTCTAATTCCAAAAGCTCCAGAATTCTAACCGCAATATCTTTATAAGTTTTTATTTCTGGTTTTAGTCCCTTTTCTTCACTTAGTCCACACAACCAGTCAATAGACACGTTGCATTTTTCAGCAATATTCATAACGATATCTAATGATGGATTTTTAGTAGAATTTTCATAAGCTGATATTGTTGCAGCGGTACTCATAACCATATCAGCAAATTCTTTTTGGGTTTTTCCAGTTTGTTGTCTTATTTCTCGCAAGCGACTCGCAAATATTTCTCTATTTCCCATATCATAACCTCGCTTTCAAAGTATATAGTTATGATACCACTATCATACAGCACATTCTATTAAAAAGTCAATACGATACAATAATATATTTTGAATAAATTAAAGTAGAATAGAGTCTTGACATTGGTGTTATAGAATAGTATGATAAAATATAGTAGAAAATTCTACTAGAAAGGAGGTAAACAACATGCGGATTGACAGAATCAAACTGGTGGCGGAGCTTGCAAAGCGCGACATGACGCAGAAGCGCCTTGCGGAGCTGTCCGGGGTGTCCAGGGCAACAATCAACTCCATCAGGGGCGGCAAGAGCTGTTCTAATGCAGTCGGGCAGAAGATAGCGGATGCACTGGAAGTCAAGTTGGAAAAAATCGTTGAATAGCAACTGATATCAATCGCTATCAAAAGAAATCAGTCGCAAGTAGTTGCGATGGAATGAGGAAAGCATGGCATTACAGATTGAGGAACAGGAGACACACGTAAATTTTATGCGTGGAGATGCAAGGGCTAGTATTTATACGTCCGACACCACTATGATGACGAAATTCAACAAGCTTGTTGAAATAAACGGCGTAGATTGGAAGGTGGAAGAGGTGGCCAGGCTCCCCAGGACAGGGGAGGTCATCAGCATCACTTATTCATGTCCTGTCAGCTTCGTGTCATATCGTAGGAAAGCGATAGTCCGGGAATACACCCCGGAGCAGAGGAAACAGATTGCGGACAGGCTCCATGGAATGGATTCTGTGTCTCGTAGTTGTTCAAGCTTGTTGGATTCTGGAGAGTATGAGTTAACAGGCGGAGAAGATACCGCCGAAGATGATTCAGTTTGAAAAACCTTAGCTACGAGGGGGTTTTTCCACAAGAAAGAGGTGTCTATGGATGTTATCAAGGCAGTAGAAAGCTATCCATACTACCACAGCATGACAGGCCAGAGCCGGGAGGGATGGGAAGCATGGCGCGTCCAGGCCTGCGAGGAATGGATGCTTGACAAGAATATTTTGGGAAAGGAGAGTGAAAGGGATGGTAGCAGCGAAAGTAAACCAGATTATAGCGGCAATGACAGCATCATGCATGAGCCCACAGGAAATCGCGGACAAAGCCGGGGTGAGCGTCAATATCGTCTATCGGATGCGGCGCGGGTACTTGGTGAAGCTCGAAAGGTTTGGGAAGGTATGCAGAGCCTTGGGGATATCCCCGGAGCAGTACATTGACTATTCCAGGCTGGAGCAGAGAGGGGGAAAAGAAAAATAAATTATGGATGGTGGAGTAAAGAAGCCAAGCTTTCTTGTCTATTATGACAACGAGGTTATTGTTTTTCGGCTCCAGGATGAAGAGGCGGGAAAACTGTTCAAGTCGTTATTCCCATATGGCCGGGAAGAGATTAAGCCCGATTTCGACAGGAATCCGGCGCTTGCCATGGCTTTCGATATCCTGAGCATTGCAATAGACAGGGACAAGGAAAAATATATTAACCGGTGTGAAGCCAATCGAGAAAACGGACGTAAGGGCGGATTAGCGAAAGCTAGAAACGGTAAGCAATCGCTACCGAATGGTAAGCAAGGCTTAGCAAATCTAGCCGATAAGGATATGGATAAGGATAAGGACAGGGATAAGGATAAGGACAGGGATAAGGATATTAATTCTTTCTGCACGGAGCCAGAAGAATCTGTCTCCATGCCGCCAGTGATATCCCTTATCTTGAATGACAAATCCCTCCATGACATTTTCCAATCAGACATTGACGGCTGGAAGGAACTGTATCCTGCGGTGGACATCCTCCAGGAGCTGCGGAAGATGAAGGGATGGCTGGACAGCAACCCGGCAAAGCGGAAGACCCAGAGAGGAATAAAGCGGTTCATCAATGGCTGGCTGGCGAGGGAACAGGACAGGAGCGGAACCACGGCGGACAGGGACGGAACGGACGGTGCGGGGATAAAGCGGTTCATATCTGGAAAATCCAATGAAGAGTTGGAAAAAGGAATCCATGATATAGTCACTAGCCGCATCAGTCAGGAGGCCTTGGACAGATACCACGACAAAATCCATGAGTTAATCCGCCTATGCTGTCCGTTTGAAATCTTTACGCAAGAGCAGATAGACTATATGCGCCGCGAATGGAAGATGGAGCCCTTGCATAAGGACAGCGCGTTTGTGGTTCCAAGGGAAGATATCTATGATTTTTATGACAGGAAACTTGGAGTTTCCAAAGGTATTGAGACAAACTGAAAATGCCCCCAGATAGCGCCAACTACCAGGGGGCCAGCACAGCCGGAGCTGCTACACAAACCACTTACATAGTAGCACATATCCCGGCAGAAAGGGAAGAGGAAAATGTTATGGGTAAAGAAGTTTTTGAAAAGCTGATGAATCTTATCGGCAGCATGGGAGGGGCAGTCACATTCCTTTCCGTGGAATCACATGCGAAAGGGCTGCTGGCAACGGAGACAGTGGAGTATACGGCAGAGGAAATGGAAAAGCTGATGCACCTGGCAGAAGAGAACAATATCGCTGTCAGTTTCGTCCCATTCCGCGCAAACTATGGTATGCTGTCCACCAAATGTGGGGTGGCCAGAATCGGCATCAGGATAGGGATGTCTTTTGATGAATACGTCTATAACATTGCCCATGAACTGGCGCACTATTTCCTACACTACGATAAAGGCGATATTACCAACTGTGAGAAGACGGATGAATATGAGGAACAGGCAGACCGAGGGGCAAGGATGCTGTTGGCGGCGTTATCAGTAGGGCAGAAAGGCGGTGCAGAATGAGGTTAGGAGTGCTGAACGGAGAATTAGGAATCTTCACAATAGACGGCCTGGCAGACATGGGATGCATCCAGGAGAAGCGGATTAAGGGCCAGATGCCGGAAGGGGCAGAGCTGGAAGACCTCGCGTTCTTCTATGTGCCGGACAGGGACTGGATAGTCGTGAACAACAGCCATCCGTTCGCGGAATATTATGCGGAAATCATAAGCTGTTATCTTGAACTGTCCGAAGAGGGCCGGAGGGAAGCTGTAGCAAATGCCCCGACTGATGTGGTAAAGGCTGCGCTACGGATTCTGGACGATGTCATATGGCGTAGAAGATTGTTTACGAGATGGGAGGGATTAAGGCATGGCATCGGGAAGGAGGCCGTGAAGCATGATGGAAATTGATGAAGTGGTATTGAGAAGTGCAATGAGCCGGAGGCAGCCGATGGACAAGGAGCGGCTCCAGATGATTTTCACATTTGTCCAGATTCTGGTGGCGGAGGTATGCGCATTCATCTTTGCAGTGGTGGTCATCTTGGCAATGGCGGGGGTTTTCCGGCGGTAACAGAGGGAGGTGATATTATGTACTGGCATGGTCTCATTGACGGAGCATTGGCGGTCATCGTGCTGGAGATTGCGGCCCTGGTCGTGTTCGCGGTACGGACGAAGAAAAAGTGAGCGTGGGGGATGGGCGGCTGTCATGGCCGCCTGCCCTGCATAAGGGACAGCCTGAAGGGCGAATAACTTGGTACAACGGATTGCGGAATATGGTGTACCATAGGAGAAAGAAAAACGTTTTGAGGAGGTGGCGCTGGTGGCAAGGATGGAGGAATGGGAGGAGAAGGACAGCCTTTTCCTGCTGGAGTCATGGGCCCGCGATGGGCTGACGGAGGCACAGATAGCCGGGAACATGGGCATCAGTGCCAGGACGCTCCTGAACTGGAAGAAGAAAAGCGTTCCGATTTTTCTTTCCCTAAAAAGGGGGAAAGAGGTATCTGATTATGAAGTCGAGAATGCCTTGTACAAGAGCGCGCTGGAAGGCAACGTCACGGCAATGATTTTCTGGCTGAAGAACAGAAGGCCGGACAAGTGGCGGGACAAGCAGGAGTCCAAGGTTGACCTGACGGGAGCAGTGAGGATTGTTGACAGCATTGGAGACGGTGATTGATTTCGGGAAATTGATAGCCCCGGCATTCTACCCGGTGCACAGGGACATCGTGAGGGGCGGCCATACATATTATGACCTGTACGGCGGGCGCGGGGGCTTGAAGTCCTCGTTCATATCGCTGGAGATAGTCCTCGGGATGATGAAGGATCCACAGGCAAACGCGGTGGTGTTCCGGAAATACGGGGTGACGCTCAGGGAATCGGTGTTCGAGCAGGTGCAGTGGGCTGTTGACGAGCTGGGAGTGGGGCATCTGTGGGAGATGAACGTGAGCCCCATGCAGTGCGTCTACCGCCCGACAGGGCAGAAGGTCATATTCCGCGGGCTGGACAAGGCGAAGAAGACGAAGTCCATCAAGACGGCACAAGGATATTTCAAATACCTGTGGTTCGAGGAACTTGACGAGTTCCAGGGCCCGGAGGAGATCCGGACGGTGCAGCAGTCCGTGCTGCGCGGCGGCGAGAGGTTCGTTGTGTTCAAGAGCTTCAACCCGCCCATCACAGCCGTGAGCTGGGCGAACCAGTACGTGGCCGAGCCCCGCAATGACAGCTACCGGCACAAGAGCAGCTATCTGGACGCGCCGCCGGAATGGCTGGGGCAGCAGTTCCTTGACGATGCGGAACACCTGAAGGGAACCAATGAAAGGGCGTACAGGCATGAATACCTTGGGGAGGCGGTAGGGACTGGAAGCGAGGTGTTCGAGTTCCTGGAGATACGCACGATAGAGGACAAGGAGATAGACCAGTTTGACAGGATATATCAGGGGGTGGATTTTGGCTGGTACCCTGACCCCATGGTGTTCATCCGTTGCCATTTCAACCCCAGGCAGGAAAAGATATATCTTCTTGACGAGTTTGTGGGGAACAAGATAAGCAACGAGCAGCTTGCCAGGGAGCTTGAGGACAGGAAGTACCATCACAGGTTCGAGACCATCTGCGACAGTGCGGAGCCGAAGTCGATAGCAGACCTGAGGAATATGGGAGTATGGGCGAGGGCAGCAAATAAGCCGCCAGGGAGTGTTGAGTATTCGATGAAGTGGCTGCAGCGCCGCACGATCGTGATAGACCCGAAGAGAACGCCTTGTGCCTATAAGGAGATTATCCAATATGAGTATGAGAGGGATAAGGAAGGAAACCTGCTTTCCGGATACCCGGACAAAAACAACCATTGCATAGACGCTCTCAGGTACAGCCTGCAAAGGGCAATGAACTCCTGGGAGGCGAGAGCATAGGAAGGAGGAGGCTATGGATTATTTGAGGGTACGCTGCTTTCATTGTGGCGGGAGGTTCGAGCTTTACAGCCGGGACATGAATCATGATGGCAAGCCGCCTATGTGCCCGCACTGCCTGTCAAGGATGGACGGGAAACAGTGGGGGAGGTTGATAGATGCCTACTTCACTATCAGCGAGGTCAATAAGGACTTCCGGAAATACCACGAAGAGCGAGGTGAGCCGCTCTTCCAGGTGGAGCTTAGGAACCATTATGTGAAGCCTAGGAAAATTGTGCTGAATGACCAATAAAATATAAAGGAGAATCTTATCATGAAGAAATCAATAACTGATTATTACAAGAGGACGGTTGAGCTGGCAGGGAACGCAACCAGGGCAATCAGCAAGGCAAGGGCAGATTATGAGCGCGACAGCGTGCTTTTAAAGAATGCTTATGAAGCTGATATGTATGGAGAAAGAGGGTACAGGGAGAAACTGGAAGAAATGAAATCGGCGCGTGATGCAGAGGTACAGGCAGCTTTATTCAGAATCCTGACGGTGGTTGATGAGTATGATGCAGAGATGGAGGAGCTTGGCAAGCTGGACGGCGATAAGATTGACGATGCAACCATGCGGCTGCTGAACAGCGGGATAAATCTTACCCATGCGGATTATCAGGAACTGGCGAATAAGCATGCAGACAACGCCATAATGACACGGATTCTCAAGGAGAGGTATGACGCAAACAGGCCTCAGGAGAAAGGCACTGGCATCACCATAGTGCAGTTCGGCCAGAGCCCGGAAAGCCGGTCGGAAGTATTCAGTAAATTTGTGAAAACGATTTACCATGCTGTTGAGCATGGCGCATGTCCGGCGATATCTGGGAGCGGAAAGCTCAAGACACCGACAGACTATCACAATTTTATCGCCCAGCAGTCGCTTGCAGAGATGCAGCCGTTTGAGGGAGAGGATTTCAGCAATCTTGACAAGGATTTCCCAGTTGAGACGGTGAATGGAAAGGTGGAAAATGCCGGAGGCAAGAGCAGCAGTTTCAGCCCCGCAGATGTCAGCTTCAATTTCGGGTTCACGCCGATAAGGTAACGGTACATACAGGCGTTTGGAAGGAGGATAGGGAAAATGGGAATCACGGCAGGGTTGGAAGAAACAGGGAAAGCCTGTACAAGGAAGCGTAGGAGAAGGAGCAACGCCAGGAATATCCGGCTTCCGTGGTCAGCATATGGCATTGACAAAAAGCGGATGCTGGAACTGATACAGATCGCAAAGCTGGATAAATATGCTGACCTGGTTCTTGCGGCGGCCATTAAAACTGACAGACTGGCGGCAGGACATATTATTTTGTCGGTGACGAGAAGCATTCCTTATGATTTTTTGGAATATCATGACAAATTAGGCCGATGCAGTTTATGCAGGACGGACTTCTACGGAGCAAGGCGGTTGTTCTTCCACTATCTGGACATAGCATTAAAGGAGAGGGCACAAAATGGATGATGCTAAAGAATTAAGGCGTACCGTAATCGCGCGCGAAATAGAGAGACAGCTTGCCAGCAAGCCGGTGGAACTGATGGAGGACATCTGCCAGGGGCTCGATGAAGCGGATAGCCTGGAAGTAAAGTGCGCAAAGATGGTGAGGAACGGCATCGTAATCAGCATAAACATCGCTGCAGATTTGGCCATCGGGATGATGGTTGAGTTGGGGATAGCCGAACCCAAGAGCGAGGACGAACTGAGGCGGAGTATTATGTCGGTCATAAAGTGAATGATGTCCGGATTTGAGAACAGAATCAATTCATGCTGCTAATAGGGGCAGCGTAAGGGCTAAGAGGTGCCAGTAGGCGTGTAATGCGTCTGCTGGTGCCTTTTTATTTTGGAGGTGAGGGCATGGCGCAGTATGACGGCTCAATCAGGATTAGGACTGGTATAGATACAAAAGAGTTTAAAGCGGGCAGTAAAGAAATTGAGTCAGAAGCGCGCCGCATGGCAAAGACTGTCTCAAAAGACCTTGGAGATTCTGCGAAAATCGCTTTGCAGAAACAGACAGATGCTTTTGTAAAGCAGAATCAGCAGTATGCCGCCCAGGAGCAGAAGATAAAAGACCTTGGAGCCACGCTCCATGAACTGCAAAGGACAGGGTTGAAGACTCCAATATTTAAGCAGACATCTAAGGATTTGGCTTCTGCGGAAAAGAAGCTGGATGGCTTGTATGGCACATTGAGAAATCTTGAAGCAGAGGGGAAAGAGAATTCTGCTCCATATAAACATGCCATTGTCCAGATTGATATATATAAAAAGAAAGTTTCAGAATTACAGAACCAGCTAAAGGAACTCAAGTATTCCGGCGAGGCTTATACGCCAGCAGACACAAGTAAAATTGAATCTGAGATTGCTGCAGCAGAGAAAAAGCAGATGCAGATGTATACTGCACTGCAGACTTCTGCTGATGCCCTTACATCCAAAATATCACAGAGTGTTGAAAAAGAATCTGAGAGAAGTAATAAGCTCGCAGAAGAGGTCGCGGAGGAAGAACGTCTTGCCGCCATCCGTGAAAATGCTGTTGTCGGGAATCAGCGCATAGTAGAGGCCGTGGAGCGTAGAAAACAACTTCTCCAGGAAATAGCAGACATGGAGGCGGCTGAAATAGGGCCTGGATATCAGCAATTTGACTCTGCGCAACAGGAGCTTGCATCCTTAAACCAAGAAATAAAAGATTATGCCAATAGTACAGCTGAAATGAAATCATCTTATGTAAGCCTTGGCGCCTCTGTCAAGCAGGCGTTTCTTTCAATGGGAAGAGGGATTGCGAACATACCAATCGCAACCGTAAAGGCTGGAGTAAGGGGACTGTCATCAGCTTTCCAAAAACTAGGAGGGATTGTTAAGAAAGTCGCGACAGGCCCATTCAAATTCCTTGGAAACGTCGCAAAAAATGTGTTCTCGAAAATAACGAAATCTTCCAAACAGTCCAATGGAGCAATGTCATCATTTGGCACGCGTTTGAAGAGCCTTGCCCTGTCTGCCTTGATTTTCAACCAAGTAAGCAAAGCGCTGAATTCTTTGATTTCCGGAATAAAGGAGGGCTTTGGAAATCTGTATAAGGAAGTGGGCGGCTTTAAAAGTTCTGTGGATGGGCTCAAAGCAAGCGCACTGACATTAAAGAATTCTCTGGCGGCAGCATTCCGTCCACTGGTTGAAGCAGCCATACCATACATCCAGGTAGCCATTGATTACATAACACGCCTTGCAGATTCCTTTGGGCAGCTTGTTGCTGCAATCACTGGGCAGAAAACGTACACGAGAGCCATAAAACAGACCGCTTCGGCATTTGATGATTCTGCAAAGGCGGCTGATGATGCAAAGGAAGCAGCGGAGGGATATCTGAGTCCCTTGGATGAAATCAATAAGTATAGCGATGGGAAAGACAAGAAAATATCTTCTGGTGATGCTGGGGAATCTAGTGGAACTGGGCAGATGTTTGAAGAGGTTCCAATTGAAAGCAGATTCAGTGAATTTGTTGATAAATTAAAGAGTTTTATTAAATCTGAGGACTGGGAAGGTCTTGGGGCCTATATTGCGAACGGGATAAATGCTGGATTGCAAAAAATTTATGATGTAATCAATTGGGATAATGTCGGCCCACAAATCACGTATTTTGTCACCGCTTTTACAGAAACATTCAATTCGCTTGTAGATAACCTTGACTGGGACTTGCTTGGAAGAACAATCGGAGCTGGTATAAATACGATTGTAAATACCTTATACCTATTGATAACTGGGATTGACTGGGTGAATCTTGGAAGTAAGTTGGCGGAGGGCCTGAATGGTCTTGCTAGTGAAGTAGATGCTGAGAAGATAGGGAATCTTATTGGTGAAAAATTCATGATTCTTCCGCGTATACTGCTTGGGTTTGTATCAAATCTTGATTGGGCATCCATAGGCAATAAGGTAGGAAGTGCCTTAAATGGCGTGGTAAGCTCCATTGATTTGTCTCAGGTAGGAGAGATGCTTGGAAAGGGCCTGACCGGGCTTTTCCAGATGGCTATCAATTTTGCAGCAACATTTGACTGGAAAGCCCTTGGGACAAATATTTATCAGGGAATAAATTCTTTTTTTGCAAATACTGATTGGGCTACTGTAGGTCAGGGAATCAGCGATTTTGTTATGGGGATTCTTGACACAATACTTGTTGCCGTGCAAGGAATTGATTGGGCAGAAGTAGGACGGAGTATAGTTGATTTTATACTTAATATAGACTGGATTGGACTTGCCGTAAAATTGTTGGAAATTGGTGTTTACCTGATTGGCGGTTTGTTGGAGGGAATACTTGCGGCATTGGCCGGAATCGGAGAATGGATAAAAGAAAATGTTTTTGACCCTATTGTAAACTGGTTTAAAGAATTGTTTGGAATTCATTCTCCATCCACAGTCATGGCGGAGCTTGGTGGCTACCTGGTAATGGGCCTGATTGAGGGAATCAAGAACCTTGTCGGAAAGGTAGAAGAGATATGGGAGTCCATGAAGCAGTTTGCTGTGGATACCTGGAATGGCGTGAAAGACTGGCTATCAGGTACCTGGAGCTCCATCAAACAGACAGCGTCACAGAAATGGGGAGAAATAAAGCAGAACCTATCCGAAAAATGGAGCCAGATGAAGTCCGATGCGAAATCAAAATTCGATGAAATCGGAACCAACATCGCGAATGCATGGGCAAAGACAAAAGAGAATACAGCATCCGCCTGGAGCACCATCAAGGAGAAAGCCGTATCTGCATCCGATTCCGTCAAGACTGGCGTGATGAACGCCTGGAACGCACTAAAGACCGGGACATCGAACGTATGGGATTCAATCATGAATGCAGTTAAACGGCCGATAAACGGCATCTTAGGATTTGTGGAGTCCTTGGCCAATGGCGTAGTGAACGGCATCAACACGGTCATCCGGGCCCTGAACCGATTAAGCTTCGATATCCCGGACTGGATACCATTGATAGGAGGGAACCACTTCGGCTTCAACATACCAGAGCTCGGCCAGGTTCCTATCCCAAGACTGGCCACAGGTGCAGTGATTCCTGCCAATAAAGAGTTCCTGGCGGTGCTTGGAGACCAGAAGCATGGGACGAACATAGAAGCGCCCCTTGACACGATAAAGCAGGCGCAGAAAGAGTCCATCCTAGAGGTGCTGTCAGCGCTTGGGATAACAGGTGCTGTAAGGACTGGAAACAGCCAGCCAAAGGAGATAGTGCTGAAGGTAGACAGGAGAGAGCTTGGCCGTGTCATGATAGACGAAGGCAAATTACAGCTAATGTCTACTGGAAAGAATATGTTCATGCTTGGGACTACATAAAGTGTCACTAGTAGTGTCACTAGTAGAGATTATGGAGGTATTTCTGTGGATTGCACAAAATGTCAAAACCCGCACAAACTCTACGTTTTCCCAATGTCTTCAAGGCTATCAAATTTAAGGAAGCGCGAAAGATTTAAGACATATTTAAGGTTTCAGTAAAGACATTTAAGGTTTAAAATAGGAAAATAGAATCCATAAAAGCCGCAAGCATGAGAAACGGACAAATGCGGCGAAGAAACGGAGGGTATGGATTCATGAAGAAAATCCTGCTGGAGACAGAGGGCCTGAGCAAATCTTTTTCAAGCGGAGGAGCCATGCAGCATGTACTGAAGAACATAGACTTAAAGCTCTACGAGGGAGACTTCACCGTCATCATGGGGGCCAGCGGCGCCGGGAAGTCCACGCTTTTGTATGCCCTGTCAGGGATGGATACGCCCAGCTTAGGCACCATCCGGTTCGGGGAGGAGGTCATATCCGACTACAGCTCTGACAGGCTTGCGGTGTTCAGGCGGGACTCCTGCGGCTTCGTGTTCCAGCAGATTTACTTGATAGACGGCATGAGCGTCATGGACAACGTGCTGGCGGCAGGGCTTCTGGTGAGTCGGGACAAAAAGGCATTGCTCCAGCGGGCAGAGGAACTGTTCCAGGCAGTGGACATCCCGCAGTCCGCCTGGAAGAAGTTCCCCACCCAGCTCTCGGGAGGCGAAGCCCAGCGGGTGGGCATCGTCCGGGCCCTGATCAATTCGCCCCGAATCCTTTTCGCGGATGAGCCCACCGGCGCGCTGAACTCCAAGACCGGCCTGGACGTATTGGATACCCTGAGCCGCTTCAATGAAAAGGGGCAGAGCGTGGTCATGGTGACCCACGACATGCGCTCTGCCAGGCGGGGCAACCGCATCCTGTACCTGAAGGACGGCAGCATCCTGGGGGAGTGCGATTTGGGCAGATACGTATCCGGCGACAGGGCGCGGCATGAGAAGCTGTCCTCTTTCCTGGAAGAGATGGGCTGGTAGGGGGTGAGGGATATGAGAAAAAGTTTACTGTTAGCGGCATCCAACCTGCGCAGGGCAAAGGGGCAGACCATTGCCATCATCGCGCTGATTTTGCTGGCATCCGCCATGATGAACCTGGGGCTGATGCTGTCGCTGGACTATAAGCGCAATTTCGACCGCTGCCATGACAGGCTCCATGACGGCCATGTGACCCTGGCCATAGACGGCAGAAGGGAGGAGCTCCTGGACTTCCTGACGCGGACGCTGGAAGAAGACGGAGACGTAACGGAGTTTTCCTGCGAGGACGCGCTGTCCATGGTAGGCAGCTTTGCCTACAACGGGGGCGAGGTCAACACGGAGTTCGTGATACTGGAAAGGGAGACGGCATTAAGCCGTCCGGTGGGCAGGATGGAGATTGTGGAGGAGGGAGCGGGGAAGAGTGGCGTCTATCTGCCCATGCTCTATGGAGCTGACGGGAAGATAGACCTCGGCGATACCATGGACATCAACATCGGCAGCCATGTGATGCAGTATCAGGTCTGCGGGTTCCTAAACAGCGCCATGGCAGGCTCCCACAACTGCAGCATGAGCGCCCTGTTGCTTACGGCGGACAAATATGAGGAGCTGGAGGAGTCCGGCTACGCGCCGGCATCCACCCTTGTCTCGGTGCGGATTCGGGATAAGGAGCAGAGCGAGGGTTTCGAGGCCGCGCTGAAAAACAAGGTCTCTGCCGCTTATCCAACGAGCCGGCTGCTGAGCAATTCCTATGAAATGGTTTCCGCCTCCCGGTATATTTCCCAGATGATATGCTCCAGCGTGGTAAACGCCATGGCATTTTTCGTGGCATTGATTGCGATGGTGGTGATTTCCTCCAATGTCATCAACTATATCCAGGAGAACATGAAGAATCTGGGAGCCATGAAAGCCATCGGCTACAGGAGCGGTCAGATTGTGGCAGGGCTTCTGGTACAGTTCCTGGGAGTGGCGGTGGTCACTACGGCGGCTGGTATCGGCCTTTCCTACTGTCTGTTCCCGTCGGTGAATCAGATGATGATTGCCCAGACAGGGATTCCTTACAGGATGCGGTTCCAGCCCCTGTCCTGCGTGATGACAGTCGCTGTCTGCGGGGGAGCCGTGGCCCTGTCCGTGTGGCTTTCCTCCCGCAGGATACGAAAGATTGAGCCCATCGTGGCCCTGCGGCAGGGTGTCCTGACCCATAGCTTCAAGCGCAATCATGTGGAGCTGGAGGGGACGCGGGCACCGCTGCAGCTGGCCCTTGCGCTGAAGACCTGCCTTTCCGGGATGAAGCAGAATGTCACAGTGGGCATCACCATGCTGGTGCTTTCGCTGGTGGTGGTGTTCTCGGTGCTGATGGTGGAGAACGTCATCGTGGACATGACGCCCTTTATCAACCTGATTGTAGGGGAGACGGCGGATGCCTGCGTAAATGTGAACCCCGGGGCGGAGGCGGCGCTTTTGCAGGCGGCGGAGGAAGACGGAAGCGTAGAAAAGATTTATCTGTACAGTTCCACGGAGGTGTGCCATGTGGGAGGCAGCGCCCTGATGGCTACCATGGCGGAGGACTTCTCCCAGGTGAACAACCAGGATGTATGCTATCAGGGGCGGTTTCCTCTGTATGACAACGAGGTGGCCATCGGGGCCAAGTATGCCAAAGAGCAGGAGTTAAGGATTGGGGACGAGATTGCCCTGACGGCGGAGGGGAAGGAGGTGGATTACCTGATTTGCGGCTTCACCCAGATTTCCAATAACCTGGGCAAGGACTGCCTGTTGACCCGGGAGGGCTTTGAGCGCATGGGGGCGTTCAACAACATGAGCTATTATGTCAACCTGGTACCCGGGGCGGACAACAAGGCTTTCCGCGAGAGGATGGAGGAGCGGCTGGGCAGCGATTTGAACATGACCATCGATATAGCGTCCGTGATAGAGGGCTCGGCCGGGGTCTATGTGTCCCTGATGGCCGTCATCGTGGTGGGAATCCTGGTGCTCGGCGTGGCTGTCATCGCATTCGTGCTCTATCTGCTGGTGAGGCTTTCTCTTGGCAGAAGGAAACGTGAATATGGCATCCTGAAGGCCCTTGGCTTTACCACAGGGCAGCTCGTCCTCCAGACTGCGGCCAGCTTCCTGCCGGCGGTGCTGCTTTCCACCGTGACAGGGATTGCGGTGAGCGCTGCAATCATCAACCCGGTGGTGGCGCTGTTCCTGGGCGGGATCGGCATCGTGAAGTGCACGTTTACCGTTCCGCTGGGATGGACTATCCTTTCGGGGGCGGGGCTGGTGCTCACAGCCTTTGGGCTGGCGTGTCTGTTGTCTCTGCGGATTCGGAAGATTGCGCCCGTGGCTCTGCTGGCGGGGGAATGAAATTAGAAATAAATAATGCTTGCAAACCTCCCTCTAATGTGTTAGAGTAGAAATATACTCTAATGGGTTAGAGGGAGGTGTTCTATTATGGAGATACCGAAGGTTTTTGAGAGCGAATATCGTTTCTGCCTGATTCTATGGGAGCATGAGCCGGTGCGCAGCAGCGACCTGGTGCGGCTGTGCAGGGAGCAGCTGGGGTGGAAGCCTACCACCACCTATACGGTGATCAAGAGGCTGTCGGAGCGGGGCGTGCTGAAGAATGAGGACAGCGTGGTCACGGCGCTGGTCAGCAAAGAGCAGGTGCAGGAAGCGGAAATCGACGAGCTGGTGGAGAAGAAGTTCGGCGGCTCCCTGCCGGCGTTCGTGGCGGCTTTCACAAGGCATGGGAAAATGACAGAGAAGGAGATTGACCAGGTACAGCGGATGATAGACCGCTTCCGAAAGGGGGATGGGCAATGAGGGATGTTTTTTGGGAAGTATTGAGCAGGAGCATAACAGCGGGATGGCTGGTGCTGGCAGTGGCGGCCTTGCGGCTGATTCTGAAGAGAGCGCCCAGGAGAGTGAGCGTGCTGCTCTGGGGCATGGTAGCCCTGCGGCTGCTGTGCCCGGTCTCCATCGAGAGCAGGTTCAGCCTGGTTCCCCAGGTTCAGGCCTTGACCCAGCGGCTGCTGGCGGAGGCGGGATTGGATCAATATGCCGGGACGGCCCTTTCGCCGGGAAATGTGTCTGGAAATCTGTCAGGAGACATGCCTGGAACCGTGCCTGGCATTGTGCCGGGAGACGCGGCTGGCACTGCACCTGGAAAGGCGGCAGGGGAGGCCGGAGCGCCTGAGCCCGGAGCGGAGGACGAGCCGTTTGGAATCGGGATGCTGTCCACAGACAGCAGGTTGCCCAGTGGCGGGCCTCTCCTGTTTGGAAAATGGAATATCATAGATGTTTTACCGATTGTATGGATGATTGGCGCAGTGTCCATGGGTCTGTATGCGCTGCTCGCCTATCTGCGGCTGCGGAAGCTGGTGAGCACGGCGGTGGTCATGCGGGACAATATCTTCCAGAGCGAAGCAGTGGACTCCCCCTTCGTGCTGGGGGTGGTTCGGCCCAGAATCTACATTCCTTTCCGGATAGAGGGGAGGAATCTGGTGCATGTGGTGATGCATGAGCAGGTGCATATCCTCAGAAGGGACTACTGGTGGAAGCCCCTGGGCTTCGTAGTGCTGTCCGTGTACTGGTTCCACCCGCTGATGTGGCTGGCCTATATATTGCTGTGCCGGGACATCGAGCTGGCCTGTGACGAGCGGGCGATCAAGGAGCTGGACGACGGGCAGCGGGCGGACTATTCCCAGGCGCTGCTGGACTGCAGCGTCAGCCGCCGGAGCATCGCGGCCTGTCCTTTGGCTTTCGGGGAGACGGGGGTGAAGACGAGGGTGAAGTCGGTACTCGGCTATCGGAAGCCGGGGTTCTGGATCCTGGCGCTGGCGGTTGTGGCCTGTATTGTGGTTGCGGTGTGCTTCCTCACCGACCCAGCCCGGGATTCGGGCAGCCGGGCCGCCCTTGCCTGGGCCAGGGGGTTTTCCGCGACGGAGGTGGAAGCGGCGGATCTGGTCGTCCTTCCCAGGTCTCCCGGCAAAGAGTTCAAGCACCTGTCTCAAAGGGAGATCGTGGCCATGACGGGCCTGTTCAGCCGGTGCGACGGCGAGTACCTGGAAGAGGAGGTGTACGTGGAGGGCGGTAGCATTTTCTTCTATTTCGCCATGAAGGACGGCACTGTGCACCAGATAGGCAATCTGGGGAATACCTATCTGGTCATCGATGGGAAGTATTATAAGGCGGATTACGAATGGCTGGCTTCCTGGGAGGATGCTTTCCCGGAGGGGGACCAGGCGCTGCCGGAGGGATATCTCGAACAGCCCCGGCCGGGGCAGCCCCAGCGGGGGCAGCCAGAGGCAGGGCAGGCCGCGGAGAACCGACAGTGGGATGCCTCCTGGGCCGCTTTTGGCGCAGGGATGCCTCAGGATACCCCGCCTCTGGAGTTCAGCCAGGCAGCGGACTTCACATCCTGGGGGACTGACCTGACTTTGCATCCGGACGGTTCTTTTGAGGGGATTTATTATATGGACAAGGATTTCGTGGAGAAGTTATCTTCCTATGCCATGCCTCTGGCGCAGCCGGATTATGAGGCAGGGGTGGACGAGGAATATCCCAGGGGGACACGCTATTACTGCAAATTCAATGGAAAATTTGACGAAATAACGAAGATAAACGAATATTCCTATTCCATGCGTCTGGCAGAGCTCCATTATGAGACGGAGGTGGGCAGGGAATGGATCGAGGATGGGACTCGCTATATCGGTGCGGAACCAGTGGGCCTGAAAGGAGAGACGTTCATGTTCTACCTGCCGGATACACCTATAGCAGAGTTGGATGAAACTTACGGATCCAAACCGCCGAATTTCTGGTCGTGGACCATGGGGCTGGTTGAGGAAATGTCCTGCTATGGAATCTACAATCTGGAGACAGGGCATGCATTCTTCACTTCCGAGACGGAACAGTCCCAGTTGGGACAGGAAGGGCCTGTGCAGCCGGAGCCGGGCCAGGTGGACACTGTGGTCTATAAGGACGCCGATTTGGATCGGGACGGGGAGGCGGAAATCATCCGCGTCCGGGAGCTTACGGAGGGAAAGTCCTATATCCTGGAAGTGCTGAAACAGGACGGCACGGTACTGTGGAGCGAGGAGGCCGGGACGGCCCATACGGGATGGAACACCATTTTGCTGTGCCAGAGCGGCGGGGAAGATTACCTTATCCGCTATCACCCCAATCTTTCTCAGGGGATGGGCAGCTACACCTGCGAGCAATTTACCCTGGAGGGTGGTCAGGAGGCCCGGGAAAATTTCTGGGAGGCGGATTTCGAACTGGCTTCCGCCCTGCAGACCACCGGAAAGATGCGGGCCTTTGCGGAGGCCGCCAATGAATTTCTCAAAAACGGCACAGTGCTTTTGAGCACCTGGGAGGGGGAGCTGGTGATAGGCCCCAGGCCGGCATCGGAACTACAGACATTGTATCCCGTCAGGTTCGGCCAGGAGGATGGGGAGGGCTATCTGGCAGAGGATGTCTGGGCTGCTTTCGACACAGGGCTGCCTGAGGACACGCCGCCATTAAAATTCATCATGGCCACCGGCGCCAGCTCCATGTACACCAGCCTGACCTTGCATCCGGACGGCTCTTTCGAGGGTGCCTATTGGAACAGCGAGAACATCGCGGCGGAAGAATATCCCCGGGGGACGGTGTATTACTGTGAATTCAGCGGAAGGTTTGACGAAATAACGAAGATGGATGAATATTCCTATTCCATGCGGCTGGCAGAGCTGAACTGCGGGACGGAACGGGACAAAGTGTGGATTCAGGATGAGATCCGCTATATTGGTTCGGAACCCTTTGGCGTGGAGCAGGGGGAGACATTCCGCTTCTATCTGCCTGGCGTGCCCCTGGCGGAGCTGGACGAGGACTTTGCAAAATGGTCGCCGGATTACTACCTGTGGCGGGAAGACTCTATTGGACGGGACGAATCTATTGACAGGATGGATGCATACGGAATCTACAATGTGGAGGGCGGGTACGGATTCTTCACTTCCTGGCTGGATTAAGGTTGCGCCGCGCGGACGTCACCAGGCTCCTGGCCAACCGGGTGAACCATCCCACGGAAAACATGCACTGGCTCTTCGCGGCATCTCTCTTCGAGACGATGCTGTTCGGGGAGATATGATCAGTATAAAAGAATCGTTGCGGGTCTTGTATTCGGCTCGCCAAGGGCAGACACCAGGTGCCTTTGGCGGGCTTTTTACAGAAATCCTTTTATCGGAAATGCATCTGCCGTTATATTTGACAAGTCCTCTCATCTGTATTATGATAATAGTGTCAATATTTTTCTGTGAAGAGTGCCAATCGCACGTTCAGGCAGTTTCTGCCGGATTTATTCACATGTAGTGGCAGGGACGGCCTATGGGTCATGTATGTCCTCTGCCGAATCATTTTTATAAAGAGAGGATACCATATGAACCGAAGAATGGAATTCGTTCCACGAAGAAAACGGCTATTCCGGCTGCCGCTGCGGCGGTTCGTCGCCAACCATAACGTAAAGGACAGGCTCTTCTGCTACATCTTCGAGCGGGACAGGGAGGCTTTGCTGCAGCTGTACAACGCGCTGAACCGCACGGACTACCGCGATGCCCAGGCGCTGCAGATTGTCACCCTGGACAATGTGGTCTACATGTCCATGAAGAACGATATGGCTTTTCTTCTGGCCGGAGCCCTGAACCTGTACGAGCACCAGAGTACGTTCTGCCCTAATCTCCCGCTGCGCTTCCTGCTCTATATCGCCGCGGAATATGAGAGCTTGGTGGCAAGGACGAAAGCCAGCGTCTATGGGCAGACGTTGATTCCGCTTCCCGCGCCCCAGTGCGTGGTGTTCTATAACGGGGACGATGCGATGCCCGATGAGCAGTACCTACAGTTGACGGATGCTTTTCCGGAGGTGCCGGGAGCCGGATCCTCGCCCTGCCTGGAGCTGACAGTCCGGATGCTGAACATTATACTGCATAACGCTGAATGCTGCCTAATGTAATCATGCGAATGAACCAGTCAGCGTTATGCAGTCTGGTTTCACGGCAAGTGAAATCGTTAAGCAGTATAATTATGGACATAACAGTCAGCTGACTGCGGGCAGTAGGCGTCTGGATGAATATTCTCGTTTTGTGGCTTGCATCAAGGTATACCGCCAGGATGGCGGTTCTGTGAATCAGGCTATTGAAGATGCTGTAACATACTGTATTGACCATGACATCATGGAGGATATTTTAGTGCCCTTTCGGGCGGAGGTGACGAAAATGCTATTGACTGAGTACAATGAGAAGAAACACATGAGGATGTTCCGGAAAGAGGCCCGCGAGGAAGGATTGAAGGAAGGCCGGGAAGAAGGCCGGAATCACCTGATTAAGACCATGCTTCAAAACGGAGCGTCTCCTGAGCATCTCTCGGAAATAACAGGTCTGCCGCTTTCGGAGATCAACGTTATATCACAGAATGAAGAGAACCGGTTCGATTTGCTCCAAGAGGCAAGGGGCAAAAGGAAGAGGCGTTAGATAACAGAGCATCCTCCCGGGAAAAGAGGGCATTGGATTCATGCTGATGAATCTGGGGCGGGAGTCATATTCCTTTTTGCCTCCAGGCGCGTTGTCCGCCTGGGAATGAGGAGATATTGCAGCGCCAGCAGCTGAGAGATTTACGATTATTCGAAATATTTGCTTATTGGGACAAACTATGACATAATGGTGTCATAGTTTGTTTGCTATACTGGGGGATAGAAAGGAGAACAGATGAAGATTGTATGAGACTTTTTGGTGTGGGGTGATTCTTTCCTTTGGAAACAAGGCCAGGATCATCGAGCCGTAGGAGATAAAGGGGCGCATTCTAAAGACCTGCAAAGAAATACAGACGGAATATGAGTCAGGAGGACGGTAAAATGGGAGAAATCAGAAGATATGATGTGAATGAGGAGTGGGCACATTCGGGAATCGTTCAGGCGGGGGACTATTGCTTCATCAATTACTGCGTCCGCAATATAGGCGGCACGGTCGAGGAGCAGATCGAGGGCGCCTTTGATGAAATGGAAGAGCGGCTGGCCTTGGTGGGACTGAACCTGGAAAATGTGGTGCAGATGAATTGTCTGTTCAAGAATATCTGGGATATCCCGGTCATGGAAAGGGTGGTCAAGAGAAGATTCCATGGCAAATATCCCGCGCGCAAGTCCATTCAGACTGAATTCGCCGACCCGGGGAAGCTGTTCTTCCAGGTGGACGCAGTAGCCTATTCAGCTTCTCCAGGGTGAAAGCTGTTTAGGGGAGGGGCATAACGGATATGAGAAGCATCAGGTAGTGTATCTCCAATTATTCGCATGTGGAATTTTCTGCTCCTCCAAACCGCGCCTGCGTCCAGTCACCCCGCAGAGGATTCCTCCTCCCCGCCAGGACGGGTCAGCTGCCGAATCCAGCGGAAGCTGTTGCCGTACACGGCAGCCGGGATGCACTTCAGGTACTGATCCGCGTTCAGCACCAGCAGCACCACCACCAGAGAAGCGTTCCAGAGGAAAGCGCTGGCAAAGGACAGTGGGATGACGATGCCCCAGATGACAATCAAATCCATGACCATCACGTACCGCGTGTCCCCGCCGCCGCAGATGACGCCGGTATTCATGCACATCTGGTAGGACATTACCACCAGCACAGTGGACTCGATCAGGATAAAGGCGTTGGCCAGCTCCCTGGTCTGGGGCTCCAGCGAATAAAGCCCCAGGAGGGGGATGCGGATAAAGAACAGCGCCGCACCTAACAGGATGCCGATACCGAGGAACAGCGCCTGGAACGTCCTGGTGTATTCCCGGATTTTGGCCAGGTTCCCTGTGCCCACAGTCTTCCCCGTCAGCACGGCGGCAGCGGAGGAGGCTCCCACGGACGTCACCTTCAAGAACAGGAAGATGGTGGAGGAGATGGAGTGGGCCGCGATGGCGCTGGAGGACATATGCCCCAGGATGACGGTCTGCAGGGCCGTGTTGCAGCCCCAGAGGAACCCGGTGGCCACCACCGGGAGGCTGACGCGCACGTAGTCTTTCGCCAGCACCGAGTCGATGCGAATCAAATCCCGAACGCGCACCCGCAGCCGCCTATCCTTGCACAGCACATAGAAAGCCACAATCAGGCATTCCACGATGCGGGCGGTGAGCGTGCCGATGGCAGCGCCCCGGACGCCCATCTCCGGAAAGCCGAAACGCCCATTTATCAGGGTGTAGTTGATGGAGCAGTTCAAAAACAGCGCCACGATGGACACGTATAGAGCGATGTTCACTTTTTCAACCACCCGCATGCCTCCCAGCAGAATCGTGGTCACGGCGAAGAACAGATAGCTGAACCGGACGATTGCCAGGTAATCCATGCCCTGCCTGACGATAGCCTCGTCATTGGTGAAGATGCCCACCGCTCCATGGGGGAAGAGGCTGACCAGGGCGAAGAGGAGCGCGGCGATGGCCAAAGCGGCCCAGAAGGCGACTGCCATCAGCCTGCGGACAGGCTCCGCCTTCTTCTGGCCCCAGTACTGGCTGGCCAGCACCACCATGCCATTGCTGATGCCAAAGACCAATTGCTGGAGGATGAACTGGATTTGGTTCACCGCCGCCACCCCGGAGAGGGCCGTCTCCGAGTAGCCTCCCAGCATCACATTGTCCGCCAGGTTCACGCTGAGCACCACGGCCTGCTGGAGCATAAGGGCGCTCATCAATCTGAGAAAGGATCTGTAAAAGTCTTTGTCTCTGGTCAGTAGCATGGCTGAGACTCCTGTTTCTATGTTTAAATTTTTCAATCATCAGGCTCTGATTTCCCGCAGAGCCGTCAGAGCTGTTTCCCGGTAATCATCCCAGCCCGAAAGCCAGTCCGATCAGCCTTACGATAAATGCCGCGACCCACGCAATGGCGCACTGTCCTGCGACCACCCCCACAGCCCATCTCCAGCCCATTTCCCGCTTGATGGCGGCGATGGCGGCCACGCAGGGGGTGTAGAGGAGACAGAACACCAACAGGCTTGCGGCGGCCAGGGGCGTGAGGATGGCGAACAGCCTCTCGGCCGTCCCGAACAGCACGTTCAAGGTAGAGACCACGCTCTCCTTGGCCATAAACCCCGTGATCAAAGCCGTGGACATCCGCCAGTCCCCGAAGCCCAGGGGCTTCAAGGCAGGCGCGATGACACCCGCTGCCGCGGCCAGCATGCTGTCCTGGGAGTCCGCCACGATGTTCAGGTGGAAGTCAAAGGTCTGCAGGAACCAGATGACGATGGTGGCCACGAAGATGACGGTGAAGGCCCTCTGGAGGAAATCCTTTGCCTTGTCCCAGAGCAGCCGCCCTACGTTCTTCGCCCCGGGGAGCCGGTAATTGGGCAGCTCCATGACGAAGGGCACGGCCTCCCCCTTGAAAGCCGTCCCTTTCATCAGAAAAGCCATCAGGATCCCCATCACGATGCCCAGCACGTACAGCCCGATCATCACCAGGGCCCCCCGCCCCGGAAAGAAGGCCGCCGCAAAGAAGCCGTAGATGGGGAGCTTGGCCGAGCAGCTCATGAAAGGCGTCAGCAGGATGGTCATCTTCCGGTCCCGCTCCGAGGGCAGCGTCCTGGTGGCCATCACTCCCGGCACCGTGCAGCCGAAACCAATCAGCATGGGCACGATGCTGCGGCCCGACAGGCCGATTTTGCGCAGAAGCTTGTCCATCACAAAGGCCACCCTGGCGATGTAGCCGCTGTCCTCCAGCAGGGACAGGAAGAGGAACAGGATCACGATAATGGGCAGAAAGCTCAACACGCTGCCCACGCCACCCACAATGCCGTCTATAATCAGCGACTGGAGCACCTCGTTCACATTGGCCGCTTTCAGGGCGGAATCCGTGATTCCCGCCAGGGCATCCACCCCCATGGCCATCAGCTCCTGGAGCCAGGCTCCTATCACGTTGAAGGTCAGCCAGAACACGATGCCCATGATGCCGATGAAAGCAGGGATGGCAGTGTACTTTCCCGTCAATATCTTATCGATTTTTGCGCTTCTGACATGTTCCCTGCTCTCCCGGGGCTTTACCACGGTGGCGCTGCAGACCTCCCGGATGAAGGAGAAGCGCATGTCGGCAATAGCGGCGGCCCTGTCCATACCGCTTTCCGTCTCCATCTGGCAGATGATATGCTCCAGCATCTCCTTTTCGTTCTGATCCAGCCCCAGGGCCTCCAGGATGCGGGGGTCTCCTTCGGTGAGCTTGCCAGCGGCGAAGCGCACGGGGATGTCGGCCCGCCTGGCGTGATCCTCGATCAGGTGCATGATGGCGTGGAGGCATCTGTGCACGGCCCCGCCGTTCTGGTCTTCCTTGCAGAAATCAATCCTGCCGGGGCGCTCCTGGTACTTCGCCACATGGAGGGCATGGTTCACCAGCTCGTCTATGCCCTCGTTCTTCGCCGCGGAGATGGGCACCACGGGGATGCCCAGCATGTCCTCCATCTCGTTGATCTGGATGGAGCCGCCGTTGCCCCTGACCTCGTCCATCATGTTCAGGGCCAGCACCATGGGAATGTCCAGCTCCATCAGCTGCATGGTCAGATACAGGTTCCTTTCTATATTAGAGGCGTCCACGATATTGATGATGCCCTTAGGATGTTCCCGCATGATGAACTGCCTGGTGACAATCTCCTCGCTGGAGTAGGGCGACATGGAATAGATGCCCGGCAGGTCTGTGATCAGGGTGTTGCTGTGGCCTTTGATGGAGCCGTCTTTCCGGTCCACCGTGACGCCGGGGAAATTGCCCACATGCTGGTTGGAGCCCGTGAGCTGATTGAAGAGGGTTGTCTTGCCGCAGTTCTGGTTCCCGGCCAGGGCAAAGGTCAGCTGCTCATCGTCCGGCAGGGGATTCTCCGTGGCTTTCACATGGTACTTGCCGCCTTCGCCCAGGCCCGGGTGCTCGATTCGCTTCCGCTCCGCCTGGGAATCCGGCGCAGGCGCTTTTGGCGCATCGTCCCGGACATTTTCAATCGTGATTTTCTCGGCATCGGCCACCCGCAGGGTCAGCTCATAGCCGTGGACCATGAATTCCATGGGATCCCCCAGAGGGGCGTATTTTATCAACAATATATCCGTGCCCGGAATGACGCCCATGTCCAGGAAGTGCTGCCGCAGCGCGCCCTCGCCGCCCACAGCCTGGATGGTGGCCCATTTTCCGATTGGCAATTCTCTTAAGGTCATGATGTCCTTTCCTCGCTTCCGTAGATGTATGCCCAGGTCATGAATGCCGCGAGGGTCAAATACCAAAGTGTCCGAAGGACACTTTCTGCTCTGCAGCGGGGTATTTGATTCCCTGACACGTCTGCTGCCGCAGACGCCGTGCGGCGCATATAGAGCCGAATCCCGGCCGCAATGCCCCTACGGGTCAACATTATATCATCTTTGCCCCGACTTGTCATTAATTATTTCATCTTGGCTGCATATATCAACTACATATTTGTAGGCTTTTCGGCATATCCGCCGCCACAGGCATATACGAAAAAACTGCGCCATGGCAGCCAGCCCATGACGCAGTTTCTTGCTTTTCATGACTTATCTCAGCTTTTCATAAGGAAATGAAGGATGGGCGGCCGTCTGTCAGCCTGCCGCAGCGGAGAGCTTCTCGATTTTCTCCACCATGGCCTCCCGCAGGCCCTCCAGGAACTCCCTGTTCCTGGGATAATCGTCAAACCGGAGATTCCGTCCCGCCGCTTCGTCGATCATGGCCACCACGGCCTCCCTGCCTATATGCCGCTCCAGAGCGAAGCAGACGTCCATATCCTGGATGCCCTCGTAGGTGGCCTCCCCGCGGATGGAGCCATAGACGCTGTCCCTGCCCGGATAGAGGATGAAGGGGTCGCCGGAGGGGAAGGCCTTGTCCCCGGAGGTTGTGACATAGGGATTGATCGGGTACTTCGACACGCAGGAATTGTAGAAATTCAGTCCCCAGTGCAGGAAGCCCTTGATATTGTATTTATACAGCAGGAAGCCCAGGACGCGCACCCTGTAGGAGGGCATGGCCAGGAAGCTGTTGGGGAACACCTTCTCCGGGCCGCAGCAGTAATACGCCCACTGGTTCTCCACATCGTGCTCCAGGAACTCATGGATATGCTCCACGCTGGTGACCGGGCATTCAATGAGGCCGTTCTCACAGAACGCATAGTTGGACAGCGCGTCGAAGGTCTTGCTGTCCCCGATCAGAGGGCGCATGATATCGGACGCGGTCCTGTAAGTCTCCATGGATTCCAGCGTAGGCTCGTCGGAGATGTGGAAATAGGTCTGCTCGCTGATGCCCTCTGCCTCCAGCTCCTTTGAAACCGCCTCGATGTACTGCGCCAGGAACGCCACATATTCCTTAGAATCCGCCGCCACATGCCAGCCGAACATATAGTCCGTTTTGCCGTTCTCCGTGACCATGATATTGGGCGCGCATTTGGCCCCCCACTGGGAGAACATATGGGCCATCTCATAATACCGGATTCCGTTCTTCTTGCAGATGTCGATGAAGCGCCTGAACTTCCCGAAGGAGAACTCATATCTGTCCCCTTTCTTCTCGATGTCCACCAACTGCACGCAGGGCCTGACAGTGCCCACTGCGGTGTCCAGAGGCGGCGTATGTATGGGCACCAGGATCATGTTCATCCCCACGTCCGCGGCGGCGGCGATGTATCTGTCGATCAGCTCCCAGTGCTCCTCGGAGTAGATTTCCACATCATGCTGCACCGCGATGCAATCCGCATAGAACCACCTGGTGTAAATCAGCCTCTGCTCCGGCATCGAGGCAGGGATGACGCGGACATCCATCACCTGGCAGACCGTAAAGGCCGCGTCCTCCGCCGCGGGAGCCTTCGCCGCCTGCATGTCCACCGGAAGAAGCCTTACTTTTATCCTGTAATCCCCGGCGGGAGTGTCCCTGGGGACATCCACCTTGACCCACACAGTGGCCGTCCGGGAAGTGACCGCCAGCTGGTTCCCCTGCTCCTCCAGGGGCACAAGGATGTCCGGCATGAACCCGGGCTCCAGCGTCATGTAGTCCTCGCCCTCCATGTCCTCCTCCCTGGCAGGCACATCGATATAGGCATCCTGCACCATGTAAAGGCGCACCGCGTCCTTTAGGCCGGATTCCACGGACACCGCCACGTCCATCCGGCTGTCCGCCTTCATGCAGATCTGATAGGAAAGGCGCTCCCCTGCCAGAACCGTCTTTTTGTGTATTTCATCACGCCTGAGGCTGTCCTGCGCCCTCACCTTCTCCAGAGACGATACCTGCACCACCTGAAATTCCATAGCCATCCCTCCTGCTCTCTGTCTTGAATCCGGACGGCCGGCCCTCCGCCGGACCGTCACCCTGAATCTGCTCTTTTATGCCGGATTCCATTGCTATTTCCGGCATATGGATTATAATTAGGAAGAGCGGAGATTACACCGCAGCTCCTATTAACCTGATTCTATTACAGACAGCGGAAGCCTGCAATGGATAAACGAACCAAAAAAATGGACTTTTCAACAGGCAGGACCTTGCAGAAAGGAGGCACCAATGCGCACGCAGACTTATTTCCACACAAAACTGGAGGGCGAGGCCAACCGGAAAAACGATGCCGTTCCGCTCCAGGTCAACTGTGTGGGCGCAGTGTCCGAAGCGCGCTCCTTTTCCACCAGGGCTGTGCGGCAGGACTTTTATTACATATATGTCTTAAATGGAGAGATGCTTCTGGAGGACTGCTGCCTCATGCCTGGGGACGTGATGGTCTTTGAGCCGGGACATGACTATCAGTACACCAGCCGGGGGGAGACCGCCTATCTCTGGGTGCACTATACGGGCTTCGAGGCCCGCTCCCTCACAAAATCCACAGGCCTCGCCCTGAACCGGGGGAGGCATATCGGCATCCACAGGGAAATCATCGCCTGCTTCCGGCAGCTCTTCCGGGAGTTCATCATCAATGATGACGCGGCGGAACAGCTCTGCGTCTGCCTGCTGCGGGAAATCCTCCTCTTTACGGGCCGGTATATCGACTTCGGCTCCAGGGGCAGCCTGCCCCTGCTGGCGATTGAATACATCCACCGCTGCTTCCAGGAGCCCATCGACATAGATGCCCTGGCCCGGATGGAGAACATGAGCTGCACCGCCTTCCGCAGCGCTTTCCGGCAGCATACCGGGGTCTCGCCCAACGAATACATCATCGGCCAGCGGATCAGCGCGGCCTGCCAGCTGCTGTCCCAGACCGATAAAAGCGTCAGCGCCATCGCCGCCGATGTGGGGTATCCCGACCAGTATTATTTCAGCAGAATCTTCCGGAAGAAGATGGGGATGCCGCCGCTTAAGTACAGGGCTTCCCAGAAACCGTGAAGCCCTGCCTGCCAAAGGCCGCCCGCCTGAACCGCGGGGCTAATTCGGGCCGTCCTGGATCATCTCCCGCAGCTTCCCCACCGCCCGGTCGATGCCGCCCACCTCGTCGATGATGCCGTGCTTCACGGCCTCCTCCCCCACCAGAATGGTGCCCACGTCCTTTGTAAGTATCCCCGTCTCCGTCATCAGGTCCTCCAGGGTCTTCTTGTCTATGCTGCAGTGGCTGCAGACGAATCCGGTAATCCTGTCCTGTATCAGCTTGAAGTAGTCGAATGTCTGGGGCACCCCGATGATCATGCCGTTCATCCGCACGGGATGTATCACCATGGTCCCCGTGGGCACGATGAAGGAATAGTCCGTGCTCACCGCGATGGGCACGCCGATGGAATGGCTGCCGCCCAGCACTAGGGATACCGTAGGCTTGCTCAGGGAGGCGATCATCTCCGCGATGGCCAGCCCTGCCTCCACATCCCCGCCCATGGTGTTCAGGAGCACCAGCACCCCCTGTATGTCCTTGCTGTCCTCAATGGCGGCCAGGCTGGGCAGGATGTGCTCATACTTCGTGGTCTTGGAATTGTTGGACAGGTTCTCATGCCCCTCGATCTCCCCGATGATGGATATCAGATGGATGTCCCCCAGCTTCCCGCTCTCGTCCAGGGTCACCTGGCCTGTCTGCTCTATCCGCTCGTCCTTGTGCTCTTCCTTCTCTATCTTCTTGTCGGAGTTCTTTGCTTCAGCCATGCTCTCTCTCCCTTTCCCATGGATTTACTCAAAACATGACTTTAATATTCCCCTTTCGGGCAAAAAAATACCAGGCCCGTGAATCGAGTCTGATATTTCCCATAAAATGCCATTTACACAACTATCTGGTCAGATCCTGCACCCACTTGTATTTCCGGAACCGCAGCATCACCCAGGGAATCTTGCCCACCTCGTCCAGGCAGGTACAGGCATAGACCGCCAGCGGCGACCAGTGCAGCGCGAACGCCCCCGCCAGCGCCAGCGGGATGGCAATCAGCCACATGCAGACGATCAGGCTGTACATGTCGAACAGGGTATCGCCGCCTCCGTCCAGCACGCCGTTTATGGTCACCGTATTCACACAGCGGCCAATCATGTACACAGCCATGATCACCATCATCCCTGTGAGGTAATCCCTGGCCTGGTCCGTCAGGATGACCATCCTCACGATGGCCGGGGTCACTGCCAGCACCAGGGCCGTGGACAGCAGCCCGATGACATAGGAGATATTCTTAAGCTTTATCCCGTATGCCTTGCCCAGCTCGAGCTGTCCCGCTCCAAGCCTGTGGCCCACCATGATCCCCGCCGCGCTGCCGATGCCGTTGCACATGCAGCATATCAGATCCCGGACCACCGCCGCCACGGAATTGGCCGCCGCGGCGTCCGTCCCCATATGCCCCATGATCGCGGTGTAGGAGGTGAATCCTATGCCCCAGCATAAACACCCGCCCAGAAGAGGCAGGCATTGCCTGGCGAAATCGGATTTCAGTTCCCTGGGCTGCTTCAGGAACCTGCCAAAGACCGGGCGGATATACGGCGAACCCGTAGTCATCATCAGGCACAGCCCCAGCTCCACCACCCGGGAAATTGTGGTGGCAAGCGCCGCTCCCCTGGCCTGCATCCTGGGCGCTCCCAGCAGCCCGAATATGAACACCGCGTTCAGGACTATGTTCAGGACTACCGCGCAGCAACTGATGAGGGCCCCGGGCTTCACATGGTCCGACACCTTCATCACGGTCAGATAGCACTGGGAGATGCCCGTCAGCAGATACGACCAGCCCGCCACGCGCAGATAGGCGCTGCCGATGGCGATCAGAGCCGCGTCATGGGTGAAGATATGCATGAGCAGCTCCGGCATCAGCTCGCAGGCCAGGAAGAACATCACGGACACCAGGCCGCAAAGCCGCAGCATCATGTTGAAGACATCCTCCAGGGTGCGCCTGTCCCCCTTCCCCCAATACTGGGCCCCCAGGATGGCTCCCGCCCCCGTCACCGCACTCAGGAACATATTCTGGACAAACTGGATCTGGGTGGCCAGGGAGACCGCGGTCATCTCATCCTGGGCCACCTTCCCCAGCATCAGCGCGTCCCCCGCTGCCACTGCCGCCAGCATCAGGCTCTGGAGGGCGATTGGCAGGGCCAGCCTCGCCAGATTCCTGTAGAACTCTTTCCTGTCAATCAGCGCTCCCGGATTTTTCTTTTGCATCGGATTATCCTCGCATTCCTAATAAGTAATGGGCTCCCATCTGCCGCTCAGCCCATTATATATCAGGCTGCTGGTTTTGGGAATAGGGAATATTAAAAATACCGGGTTCTTAAGTCAGGCCCGATATTTCCTTGACAATCTCGATATTTTGGGCAAGGGCCGAAGTCTCTTCCATAGTTTTGCACCTGCCGCTTATGAGCAGCGCCATCCTGTACAATCCAAGAAGGGATTCATCCTCCATCAATGCCCTCTGCCATCTACAGCCTGTTTCCTCTGCAATGCGAGTCATCAGTCCCTGGTTCGAGGTGGCAGCCCCGCCGGAATAAAGGATACGGCTCACCCGATTTCCTGTGGGGAGCACAGACATCAATGCTCTGTGATACTGTCTGCCCATTTGCCTGTAAACCGCATCCAACAGGGAATTCAGCGTGAAATTCCCATGTGTGATCCCGGCGATTCTACCTCCCTGATAAAATTCCGGCTCTATCTCCAGCGCATCGCTCCCCTCCCTTTCCGGTATTCTGCCGATTACATCCCAGATCTCCTTCGGCCGTACCTTTTGGCCGGTGACCGCTTCCACAGAATCCTTGATGAAACCGGCGATGCACTTCAAATCTCTGCCTCCGCAAAGCCCTCTCACTGTATTCAGGTACTGATTTCCAAAATACGGCCGCACTTCTCCCTCGCCTTGCCGGTACGCATCTGTCACTATTCCCAAAAGCCCTGCCGTGCCAATGTTGATATTGACATCCTGTTCCGGCCGCACCATGCTTCCCAGCACACAGGCCTGGTGATCCCCTATATCCGGATAGACCGGAATCCTATTCCCCTCACTCTCATAATAGCCGCAGCATTCCATCTCCAGAGCCAACTCCGGAAAGCGCAGTCCCCCCGCTCCTATCTTCTCTATGAGCGGATGGTTCCACTGTCTTTCTACAATGTCCGCCAGTCCGGTGGCCGCCCCATTGGTAATATGACAGATATGGTTCCCTGTCATTTTCCTGATGATATAGGAACCGAGCGTGCAGAACCAGCGCCCTTCCGCACCTCCTTGAATCTCCCGGAGCGTTACATACAAATTGCACATGCCCAGCCCTGCACGCAGCCGTACCCCCGAATGCTCCATCAGCCTGTCGCAGCCCATATCCTCCATCTCCTGCAGCCATGTCTTCCCGTCATGGCATTCCAGACAGCGATTATCCTGCCAGGATATATAGGATGTCACGGCCTCAGCATTTTCATTCAGTATGACAAACCCCTGCATCTGGGTGCAGAGCAGAATCCCATCCAGGACTTTTTCTTTTCGCAAAATCTGCTCCGTCAACATTTCCACGATATTCCATATCTCTTCTGCCCGGATCTCATACCTTGTCGCCCGGCCCGATACGGGAGATGGCATCGCAGTCTTTCCCTTGCCACGAATTTGTCGGTTCTCTATGTCCAGGACTGCATATTTTATGAAGCTGCTTCCGATATCCAATGCAAAATATCCCATCTGCCCTCCCCGATTCTGCGCGCCGCCGCATGCGCTGTTCTTCCTGCCATCCGCATTGTCCAGGCGACCGGCTACTCCACTTCATGGTCGATGTAGTATACATCATGCCGATTGAATTCTATCGACAGACAGACATGCTTTCCATCCTCGCTGCAAAAACCATCCGGATAAGAAATTGCGCCCGGCATATCTATCAATGTCCTCTTATACCCCCAGGTCCTCATATCGTCATCGGAAATCCATATCTCCAGCGGATGGCGATCCGTCAGCCTCATCTTCCGGATAGTCGGCGTATGCAGCAGTGCGATTTTTCCGTCCGGCATCCCGATCAGCTTCACCTTATTCCCCGGATTGGGAATATCTGTTCTATAAGGTTCACACCATGTCCTGCCCCCATCCGACGAATCGCTTCTCGTCAGATACCCGCTTCCGTTCACCCTTACCAGCATGGCCAGCCTCCCATCCCTCAGTTCACATACCGTCGGCTCTCCCCAGTGCCATATCCTGTCATGCTGAAGCGTTATGGCCGGATATGACTTCCAGGTCTTACCATTGTCGTCGCTTCGTGTAATACCGTTTTCATTATGTGTTATCATATCCCATCTCTTATAGATTCCGCCTCCTTCCGCCCTGCCTGTCCGATTCTGTTCCTCGGTCACAGGGTATCTCTGATACGCCATGACAATTCCTCCATCCGAAGTCTCAATCATCCCCCGATGGAATACAAACTGTCTGAAACACGGCGGATATCCTGCCATCTCCCATGTATGACCGCTATCTGTGCTTCTCAACATGACACAGTCCCAGTCCCAGAACATTCCATTGTGCAATGTCACATATACCGTTACTTCCTCCCCCCTTACACTTACCTCCGTCTGATACACCGCCCGGCCATCCTCAGGCCACAGCCGCACCGGGCCTTCCCAGGACGCGCCGTCATCCCTGCTGTGCCAATAATACACCCTATTATCCGGATGCGGCTCTATAGGCCCATCACACTGAGACACCATCAGCAATTCCCCGTTCGGCATCCTTCTCACAATGGCTTCGCAACTCAATGAATTCCGATGCACCAACTGAATCCTTGTCATATGCCCTCCTTCTCTCCCTCTTTCTCCGCACCCATCCTGTGGATTCTCTCCGATATGTCCCGTCCCGCTTTCTTCCAAAAGGAAATCTCGCTCCCGCAACAAAATAAATCAAATCCGCATTTTCCGGCCTCTTCCAGAAAAGCATCCTTTTCTGTAATGATGCCCGCCCTTTTCCCGGATTTTGCCGCCGCCCTTCCGGCTGTCCTTATGGCCTCCAGCACCGGTTCCTTTCCTCTCTCACCCAGGCAGCCCAAATCACAGGATAAATCGTTAGGTCCTATAAAAATGCCATCCACTCCGTCTACCCCCAGTATCTCGTCTATATTCTCCACGCCCCGCCTTGTCTCTATCTGTGCGAATATCATGTTCTCTCCATTGGCCTGCCCCATGTAATCCTCCAGACAGCCCGGATCATAAAATGTATGTCCCCTGTTGGTAGAGATGCCCCGCTGGCCCAATGGAGCATATTTGGCATATCTTACTACCTCCCTGATCTCCTCCGCGGAATCTGTCATGGGCAGCAGCAGCCCGTCCGCTCCCATATCCATCGCCTTGGTAATGTCCCTGCGGCCATTATCCGGCAGCCTGACCACAATCGGAATCCCTGACAACCTGGCCACCATAATAAGCCCCGCCATACCCGTATAGTCAAAACCGCCATGTTCACCGTCCAGTATCAGGAAGTCCATGCCCGCCTGCCGCATAATGATAGAAAAATTCGGAAACGCCACCTCATTCAACATTACGCCGGCGCAAGCCCTGCCATCTTTTTGTCCTGTCAACATTGTCCGTCATCCTTTCACCGCCCCAAGAGTCATACCTGCCGTAAAGTATTTCTGAATAAAGGGATATACCACCAGAATCGGTATCATGGCCACGAAGACCTTGGCCGACTGCAGCGTCTTGTCCGAGGTCTGCAGCAGAGTCAGTATCTCGTCCGTGCGCATGGTGGAGAAGTCGATTCGCACCGAGAGCTGGTAGATATAAGTCTGTAGGGGCTGTTTGGCAGTGTCGTTGATGTAGATCAGGCCGTCAAAATAGGAGTTCCAGTGCCCCACGAACTGGAACAGCAGCAGGCATGCCAGGGACAGAACGCTCAATGGCACATAAATCCGGAACAGCGTCTGCCAGGGATTGGCCCCGTCGATTGTAGCAGACTCGTTCAGCTCATAAGGGACATTGCGGAAAAAATTAATCATCAGAATCATGTTCCAGAGGGGCACCGCGCCGGGCAGTATCATGGACCAGAAGGAATCGAACAGGCCATACTGCCGCATCAGCACATAGGCCGGAATCATCCCGCCGGAAAAGAGCATGTTCGCCATGAAGAACCATTTCAGATATTTCCCCGCCGGGAACCGCCTCTGGGGAAGGCACAGGGGATACGCTGTCAGCACCAGGAGCAGCAGGTTCAATGTACATCCCACGGTTACCCGCTTCACAGAGACGAAGAAAGAGGCAAAGAAGGTATCATCTTTCAGAATCCGCCTGTAGGAAGCCAGATTCAGGCCCTTCGGCACCAGCCAGACCCTGCCGCCTTCCACATAAGCCCTGTCGCTGACGGAGCAGATAAGGGTATACCACATGGGATACAGGCATATCAGCGCCATCAATATCAGCACGACTACTATAATAATATGGCTTACCGTCATTTTCTTCTTCATATTCCGAATACCCCTCCTTCCTCAGAAAATCTTGTAATCGGCAAATCTGTCAGCCGCCCAGTAGGCAAATACTGTCAGTACCATGGCTATCGCGCTCTTGAACAGGCCCACTGCCGTACCCACGCCATAGTTCAGGGAAAGGATTCCCTGACGGTACACCCAGGTGTCAATGATGTCCGCCGTGGACATGACAAGCGTATTGTACATATTGAAAATCTGGTCAAAGCCGCCGTTCAAGATGCCTCCCAGGCTCAACACTCCATTCAGCACGATGATGTACCGGATGCCGGGTAGTGTCACATGGACAGTCTGCCTCCACCTGGTAGCCCCGTCTATCTCCGCCGCCTCATAGAGCCCCGGGTCGATGCCTGTCAATGCCGACAAATAGATGATGGCGCTCCAGCCGAATTCCTTCAGCATCTCCGTGACAATCATCAGGGGCTGGAAGATGGACGGTGTGCCCAGGAAGGAATAGCTCTCTCTGCCGAGGTTCGTCAGTATCTGGTTCATCAGCCCGTCCGTTCCCAGAATCGACCGCAGAATCGTGGCAAATATGACCCAGGATATGAAATGCGGCAGATAGGTGAATGTCTGTATGAATCTCTTCAACTTGGAATTACGCACTTCATTTATCATCAGAGCGAATACAATCGCAAGGAACTGGACTCCCACAATCTTGCCAATGGCCATCACCAATGTATTCTGGATGATCTGCCAGCAGTTGGGCTGCATGAAGAAAATCCTGAAATTGCGGAGCCCCACCCATTTGGAGCCATACCATCCCCTGACCGGGATAAAATCCTGAAAGGCCGCCAGAATGCCCGGCCAGGTCCTTGTATTGAACAGGAATACCAGAACCACTGCGGGCAGGACCATGAGCCAATAGTGCAGCTTGTCCGATATTCTAAGCTTTTTGCGTTTTTTATCCATTTTTCCTCCTGATTACCCTGAGACACACAATAGAAAGCAAGGGGATGCCGGGCCACAGCTCTCCATGGCTCGGCATCCGGTCAACCCCACCGGTCAGGCAATGGCCCCTTCGTCATCCGCCAATGATTTCCTGAACCTCTGCCGTAATGGCTTCGCCTCCTTGCTCCAGATAAGATTCCACAAACGCATCGAAATAGTCTGAGATAGACATGCCGTCCGTATTGCCCATAATCATATTTACATATGCCTCATTCTCCAGCGTCCCCAGAAAACTGCCATACAGCTCCATGCCTTCGGTACTGCCCTGGAATACTGTGGTAACAGGTATGGGATCTCCGCTTACCAGGGCGCTGGGCCCCTCCCACCATTGCATGTACTGCTGGTAAGTGGTGGTGGCGTCTATGCCCTCAAAGACAGCCTCCCTGGCATTCCCGCCCGCCTGCAGGGCATCATATACCGCCTTTCCCTTGAAAGCACCTTCCACGACCCAGTCCAGCGCAACGCCCGCTTCACTCTTGCAGTATTCCTTTACCTGGCTCTCCTCGGTCATTTCACCAGTGCCGACCACCTTATTTAAAATCGTCTCAATGGGCAGCATATAGGCATTCCCCGGAACGCTCTCATTCATGATGTTATAGGCATTGTTGACCTCCACATATCCTTCATAGTTCGGGATATGGCCTGCAGAACACCACATATCATATGCGTATACAAAGGCAGACGGATCTTCGAAATCCTTGCGCACCACGAATATGCTTGTCACCGGATTACCCGCTGCGGAACGAATTTCCCCGCCTTCCTCCTCCGGAAGCATATAAGCGGCCCACTCCGAACTGTTGTTCAGATTGATATTGTTGTTCATGGCGCTCCACGTTCCCCACCAGGGCGAGAACACTATGCCCGCCTTATCGTCTCCAAGCGCCTGATTCAGAGCATCCCCATCCCAGGTAGCAAAGTCTGCGGGAATGATTCCCTGCTCATACCAACTGTTCAGGAGGGTCAGCGCCTCCTTCGCCCCATCCATCAGAGAGCCGTAAATCACAGAGCCGTCCTCTTCTTTCTGCCAGATTCCGGGTGCGGCTCCCCCTACATTCAGGAAGATGTCGCATACATTGCCGTCCCCGCCATAGGATGCGTTGAAGTTTGTCCGGATCGGAATGCCATAAGTATCCTTCTGTCCGTTTCCGTCAGGATCCTCTTCCATGAAAGCTTTGGCAATCACCTCCAAATCCGCCAGGTTCTTTGGGGCCTCCAAATTCAGCTTCTCCATCCAGTCCTTGCGAATCCAAATCAGCGGAGATCCGTCAAACTGTGCATTCACCTGTGGTATTCCGTATATCCGGCCATCCACTTCCAGGATATCAAGGGCCGCACCGCCACCGGCTTCATACATGCTCTGTATGGTGGGATGGTTGCCGCTGCGCAGTTCATCTGTCAAATCGGCAACCAGGCCTGATTTCACCAACATATAATATTGGTTCATGCCGACTTTCATCAAATCTGGAATCTCGCCGCTGGCGATTGCCTGGTTCAGCTTCTGGGAATAGGCGTCTCCGCTGGCCTCCCACATTGCCTTCGGCTTCATGCCGGTCACGGATTCGAAGAGCCAGGTGAACGAATTATTATCCACATCCATCCCCTCAGGCAGCTCAGCGGCTCCTGTATTGACAATCCTCGTAAATTCCATACCGTCGAATCTCTTATTGTAGGGCTGGCTGTAATCCAAATCCGCAGCCACCGGCCACCCATAGGGCCCGAACGAAAGCCCCGAGAGGTCTGTCGCATCTTCCGCCGTGCTCTCCTCGCTCTCCCCGGTATCCTGTGTGCCCTCCGCTCCCCCGGAACTGCCCTCAACACTGCTCTCAGGAGCAGGGCTGCCGCCGCATCCGGCCAACATTCCGGCCACAAGCACGATTGCCACAAGATTACCCAAAACTTTCCTCTTCATCCTTCTTCCTCCTTCGCTTATATGCTATGTCTGTCAGCAGTCTATTGATAAAACAGCTGAGATCCTGTCCCATCTGCAATATCCTTGTCTTCACCGTACAGCTGCCATCCGGCATGTCTGTCGGGGCGGTGTGATAAGCAGGGCATTGATGTCCTCTATGATATGTTCCTCCGCCAGGGCAAGCTCCAAATAGCAATCCGTTCCCCCTTCATCCAGCCTCCATATCGTTCTGCCCATGTCGTCGAACCGCACATATCCCCGGGCCGATTCCCTGAAATGGCGGCAGCCCTCCACCACTGCGTATTCCACCGTCAGCAAATCCCAGCTATAACGCTCCCCGCTCTCAGAAAGTCCATGCAGCTTATAGGCCAAACGCACAGGATGGTTCTCCGGTGCCAGAACCATAAGGCTTTTGCCGGTCATGATCAGCCCTGCCTCAAAGCCAAGGTAAGCTTTGGGCGTCGGCCAGTTTGCCGCCACGTTCTGCGCCGCCGGGATATCGCAGGCCACATTGAATTCCGCCATATCCTCTATTTTCCCATTGCCAATCCGTTCCGCCCTGTCTGCCACCGCTTTGGAGGAACATCGGAAAGCCCCGGCCATCATCGTCAGCCTTGACACCTTCCTCCTCACCAGCTCTCTGCCATCCAGATTCGAAAATCGATCGGATCCGGAATTCAGCAGATTGGATAGATTGTTCATGGGGCCTATGCCGATGAATTCCACGCTCCCGTCCGGCTGCGCCGCCAGAATGCTGCGGTACATGTCCACTGCTTCCTGCGGCTGCTCTGACTGGTAGCGGTTGGGGAAATGCGTCGTGATGAAACGGTTGTACCTCATACAGACCTCGTCTGTCAGGAACCCTTCCCCATAATAAGTGCCTATCGCTACGTCCGGCCGCCCATAGTAGCGGTTGATGACATCTATGGTCCCCGCTCCATAGGGATTCGATGTACAGTGCGAAACCCCAAGGATACGACATAAGCCCTGATTGGCATAGATATTCAGCATGGCCAATGCTCCCACATCGTCACAGTCGGGTCCGATATCCGTGTCAATGATTATATTCTTCGTTCCCATAATCTATTTCCCTCTTCTTCAATATTGTAGTGCAATGGAGATATCTCGATTATACAACCCCGTGCACAGTTAAAATATAGCATGTTGGTTCTGTTTTTATATTAATTGGTTGTATATTGCAACCAATATTTACTTGCAAATTTCATTCCCATAGTATATGATTAACAAAAAGGGGAATGATTTTAGAGTTTTTAACTTCATTTTCACAAAAAGGAAAATATTTTTCCTTTCAACAGATAAAACAGGCTTTCTACATGATGAAAAATAGGAGAAATCTATGAAAAACCTTCAATTAGTAACTGCTATTTCCTGTTCCCATAAAAGCGGACTCCATGTCCCCATGGAACAGCATGCGCAATATGAACTGATTTATTACCGATATGGCAATGGAATTACACAAATCAGTGGTGAGAGACATACCTTTTCATCCAATACGTTCATCCTGATTCCGCCCTATGTGGAACATGACGAACAGCACTATGCTGATTGTGAATTGATTTTTGTGCGTATTCAGACAGCAGAAAAGCTGCCCACCGGGATATTCGCCGATAAACAGGAAACTATATACCGGATTGTCAAAGATATTTTCCAGGAGACCATCCAGCAGGATATCTCTTACAAGGAAATGATAGAACTCAAACTGAACGAACTGTTCATCACAATACAACGTCTGGACGATACCGGACGGACACGGAAGCAGAGCAAAAACTTCGAATATATCATCAATTATATATCCGACAACTATCACAGCAAGATTCTGTTTAAAAATCTTGCCGGACAACTGAATTTCTCATACGACTATTTCCAGCACTATTTCAAGGATATCACAGGCCTCTCCCCTCAGCAGTTTCTGATCCGCAGGCGCATCCAGGCCGCGAAAGTCATGTTGACAGAAGGGAGAGCCAGCTGCACGGACATCGCCTACCGCTGCGGCTTCTCCAATTCCGCGCAGTTTTCCGCCATCTTTAAGCGGGAAACCGGCCTTTCGCCCCAGCAGTACCGGAAAACGGCACAGGGCGAATGATGCCCGTCACCCGCCCCTGTATTCTGTACGGCATTCCACATACGCCGAACGCCGCCCACTAAACATCAAAATCATCCCCCTCCGCCACCGGATAATCGAAGTCGTCATCCTGCGCCCCGGAGGGCAGGGAATAATCCATCACCCGCTTCACATGCTTCTTCGGCAGGGGCAGGGGATTCTCCAGGAACCGTACCTGTCTGTCTGCCTGTGCAGCCTCCTGAGCGGCTTCCGCAGGCTGCTTCTGTCCCGGCTGGCCGGATTCCGCTCTCTCCGGTTCCGGCCAGCTTCGCGCCTGCCCCGCTTCCGCCCCGTCCCTGGCTTCCATCAGGATCTCCCAGTCCGGCTGCTCTGCCGCCGCGGGCTCCTTCCTCTCCCGCGCTGCGGGCTCCGCGTAAAAGCATTGCCCGAACCCCATGCCCGCCAGCAAGACCAGGCCCAGGTACAGGAAAAAGAATCCCGGCATCTCATCCGTGAAGATTCCGAAGCAGCCTGCAGCCATGATGCCCCAGGCAGCCAGCGCCGCCAGCGAAATCCGCTCCTTCCTTTTGTCGAACCAGAAGCTGAATATGCCAAGAGCCATGATTCCGAACAGCAGGCAGCTCTCCGCCACGGAACCGGACACGCCCACCCCGGCCGGCAGCTGAAATCCCGATGGCCGGTACAGGGAAAGCCATGCCGCGGCCACCCTTGGGACAGCCTTCCCGCTGAAGGCGGCGTCCAGAAGGATGCAGGCGCCAAAGCCCAGTATCGCTCCCGCCGCGCATAGCAGAGCCGCCGCGGCTTTCCGCCCCGGTGCCACCACATCCTCCCTGTAGCGGAAAATCCCGCCAAACGCCACCAGCAGCAACAAGATTCCCAGGATGTCCACATAACAGCACAGCGCCGCAGCAGCGCCCGCAAAAAAGCCTGCAGCCGGATTCAGCCCCCGGGCTTCCCTCTCCTCCCCCGTTTTTCTGTCGCCGTACCCCACTGTCATCAGGGACACGGCCACCGTCAGGAGGAAAAAGTACAGCATATCCGGCGACAATACCAGGCAACTGGCCACCATGTAAGGCGCGCACATGCAAAAGCCCAGCACCACCAGCCCGGCCATGAAGCCCGCCAGCTTCCTAACCACAAGGAACAGAAGGAAGGAGGCGGCGAGCTGCAGCACGATCTGTACCCATATCCCGGCAGACGCGTAATTGCCCAGCAGACGGAATACACCGTGCAGGAGCCAGACATAAAAGTAGACGGCACCGTGCACCGACTGGGGGATGCTCTGCCCCTCAGTCACCCTTGCCGCCTCATAGTATGCAGAAGAAGAACAATCCACGCCGCCAGCGCCCTGCAGCCTGAGGAGGAACCCGGCTGCCAGCATCCCCATTGCAAGCAGCGCACCCAGCACTGTGAGATGCACTCCCTTCTCCTCCGCAAAGGACGCACGGCTCACCGCAAACCGGTGCAGCAAAAAAGCCGCCACGCCTGCCACGGCCACAGATGCCGCCATGATGAGGATGCCCGTATAGTCCTCGAGCCCGGCGGCTTTTCCGGCTTCCGTGGCCAGGGCCAGCAGCACCGTTCCGGTCATGATCGTATACAGGAACCATATCAGATAACTAATCGCGTTCTTCTTCCAGCTCATCATTCCCTTTCCGATTCTACCGGTCTTCTCCCCTGGTCGATCCGTCCTGTCCGGAGGGAAGCTCCTCCCCGGACAGAATCTTTTCAATATTGTAGCGGGGCCTCTGCTTTACCTCCATGTATATCTTCCCGATGTACAGGCCCACCATGCCGATGGCCAAGAGCTGCAGCCCTCCCAGGAACCAGACGGAGACGATCAGGGAGGTCCACCCTGGCACCACATGCCCGGAGAAATAAGAGAACAGCGCGTAGATCAGCATGATGACCGATATGAAGATGACGAACAGGCCCAGGCTCAGTATCAGGCTGATCGGCTTCACGCTGAAGGACGAGATGCCGTTGAAGGCCAGCGCCAGCATCTTCTTGAGGGGGTATTTGGATTCCCCTGCCGCCCGCTCCTTGCGGTCATAGTACACGCTGTCCGTCCGGTAGCCGATCAGGGGCATCATCCCCCGCAGGAACAGGTTCGTCTCCTTATATTTGGAGAACTCCTCCACCGCCCGCCGGGACATCAGCCGGAAATCCGCGTGGTTATATACGGTCTTCACCCCCATGAGGTGCATCAGCTTATAGAAAGCCTGTGCGGAGGTGCGCTTGAAGAATGTATCTGTCCTGCGCTCCTTCCTGACTCCGTACACGATATCGTTTCCGGCGTGGAACTTGTCCACCATCTCCTCGATGACATCTACGTCATCCTGCAGGTCCGCATCGATGGAAATGGTCACATCGCTCATATCCTTGGCGGTTATCAGGCCTGCCGTCAGCGCGAACTGATGCCCCACATTTCCGGCAAGCTTCACGCCCCGTACTCTGACAGGATAAGCGGCATGCTCTTCCTCAATCAGCTCCCATGTGCGGTCCCTGCTGCCGTCGTTCACGAAAAGGATGAAGCTGTCCTCTGCAACCTTCCCCTTCTGAACCAAATCCTCCAGTACGTCCCGCAGCGCCTTGGAAGCCAGCTTCAGCACCTCTTCCTCGTTATAGCAGGGAACTACGATAGCCAACCTGTCCATATATATCCCTTTCCTCCGGCCTTCCCGCTCCGGAATGCAGTCTCCTCCGGAGCGTCAAGTTCCTCACGAAGTACCGTTTGTCTTATTCATCCCAGTTATGGTACACCGCCTGCACATCATCGTCATCGTCCAGGAGGTCCAGTATCCTCTGCAGGCTCTTCACCGCGCCCTCGTCCGTCAGCGCCACATAGTTCTGCGGAATCATGGTGACCTCTGCGCTCATCATGGGGATTCCCTGATCCTCCAGGGTCTTCCGCACCTCCTCGAAGCTGTCCGGATCCGTCAGCACCTCGAAGCTGTCCTCCTCCTCATTAAAATCCTCCGCACCGGCATCCAGCGCCGTCATCATCAGGTCGTCCGCTTCCATCTCGCACTCTTCCTTATCGATGATGATCTGGCCCTTCTTGTCGAACATGAAAGAGACGCAGCCGGGCGTGCCGATGTTGCCCTGGCCCTTGGTGAAGGCGCTGCGCACATTGGCAGCCGTGCGGTTCTTATTGTCGGTCAGCGCGTCTACGATGATCGCGATGCCGTTAGGCCCGTAGCCCTCGTAGGTGACATACTCGTAGTTCACATTGCCCACGTCCCCGGCGGCCTTCTTGATGCCCCTCTCAATCGTGTCATTGGGCATGTTGTTGGCCTTTGCCTTGGCCACTACGGTGGCGAGCTTGAAATTATTGTTCGGATCCGGGCCGCCCTCCTTCACCGCCACAGCGATCTCCCTGCCGATGATGGTGAAAATCTTGCCCTTCGCGGCATCGTTCTTCTCCTTCTTGTGCTTTATGTTGGCGAATTTTGAATGTCCTGACATATATTCTCTCCTTTTATCCTGATTTTATCTTTTATTTCGGCCTCGTCCCCGGCCATGTACTATCATATCATTTTTCATCGCTTTCTTCAAGCGCTGAATCCTCCTCCGGCAGCCTCCTGACCAGCACGCTCTGGATCATATTCCGCTCCACGCTGAGGATCTTGAAATTGAAGCCTCCGTAATCCACATCGAACTCCTCGTCCGGTTCCGGTATCCTGTCCAGCCTGGAAATCAGGAAGCCGTTAAGCGTGTCGAACTCCTCGTCCTCAAAGGGGATGCCGAATCGTTCCTCCAGCTCCTCCAGGGGCGTCCTTCCGTCGATGACATATTCGTCTTCTCCCTTTTCCTCGATATGCTCCGTGATTTCATCGTACTCGTCCAGGATATTGCCCACGATTTCCTCCAGGATGTCCTCCATGGCCACCAGCCCGTCCGTCTGGCCGTATTCGTCCACTACGATGACCATCTGCTGCTTCCCGGCCTGCATCTGCCGGAAGAGCTCATCGATGTTCTTGGTCTGGGGGACGAAGACCGGATCGCGCATCAGATCCTCCAGCTCCTTCAGGGGACGGCTCAGCTTCCCCGCTCCCTTATGGAAGCGCATGGCGTCCTTCAGATGCAGGATCCCGATGATATTGTCGATGTTCTCCTCATAGACCGGATAGCGGCTGTTCTTCCCTTCCATCATGAAGGTGATGGCATCCTCCAGAAGCGTGTCCGCGCTGATGGCGACGATGTTCTTCCTGTGGGTCATGATGTCCTGGGCTTCCTTGTCCCCGAATTCGAAGATATTGGAAATCATCTCCGCCTCGCTGGCCTGGATCAGGCCCTGCTCATGGCCCTCGTTGACCATGTGGATGATTTCCTCCTCTGTGACATCAGACTCGTTCACCTTCCCCTTTATGCCGAACAGGCGCAGTATCCCGCTGGTGGTCAGATTCACCAGCCCGATGAACGGGGAGAGGAGCTTCGTCACGAAGTATATGGGCGTGACGCAGGCATACGCCCACTTTTCCGGTGCCCTGGCCCCCAGCCTCTTGGGCAGCAGGACACCCAGCGTAAGTGTTATGTACAGAAGCAGGAACGCGGACAGCGCCCACGCCGCTGCCACGATGATGCCCGCCGGATTCCCCTCCAGATGCAGCTGCCTCTCCGTCAGGTGCTGCAGACCTCCCGACAGGCTCTTCAGCAACAGTCTCAGATGCACCGTGCCGATGAGGATATTGATCAGCGTCGTAATCAGCTGCACGGTATTTTCATACTCCGCAGGATTGCCGATGATGGCCAGGAGCCTGATCGCCTTTCTGTCCCGGGAACGCCCGCCTTCCCTGTTCTCCTCGGCCCTCCTTTCAATCTCTTTCTCGTTCAGAGATTTCACCGCCGCACCGAATCCGTAGAAGAACATGTCAATCAACAGAAATACTCCGTAAAAGATAATACTGGCAGTAGGTCCACCGTCGTCCATTTTGATCCTTTCCTCCAAAAAAGTTTTTTCTCTGTGGTAAAATATACCATTTATCAGCCGGTTCGTCAAGAACCGGGTTGCGTTCGTCAAGAACCGGGTTGCGTCCGTCAAGAACCCGCATCCGTCGCCCTTCTCTATGTATCCAGCTCCAGGCTGACCATCAGGGCCCTGTCCACTCTCCGCATGATTTCTCCGTCCAGGTGGCATACCTTATCTTTCAGTCGCTTCTTGTCGATCGTGCGCAGCTGCTCCAGCAGGACCACGGAATCCTTATCCATGTCGTACACCGCGGAATTCAGCTCGATATGGGTAGGCAGCTTCGCCTTGTTCATCTTAGAGGTGATCGCGGCGCAGATGACCGTAGGGCTGTGCTTGTTGCCCACGTCATTCTGTACGATCAGCACCGGCCTGATCCCTCCCTGCTCCGAACCGATCACCGGCCTCAAATCCGCATAATATACATCTCCTCGTCTCATTCTTCCTCCAAATCCATCCCCGCCGTCTGCTCTGGCGGGAATCAGCACTTCCTGTATTTGTAGGATAGTATTGCCATATTCTGACGGGCTATTCAGACGATTTGGACGATTCTGCCATTTTCCGTATAAATCATCGTGGCCACCCCTCCCCCTTTATCATATGGGGAAATCCGCGAAAAGTTTCCATCTGTCTCTCGGCATTTTCCCTGTCCGCCTCCGCCGCCTCCCTGCCGCAGCCCACGGGCCGCCGTGGCCGCCGCGCTCCCTGCCGGGAAGGGAAGGGGCCCCCGCGTCTTTTCAGGACAGCTTCCGGTCTTCCCCACCGGTCAGGCAGGCAACGGCTTCTGCCATATCCCCTGCCGTGCAGGCATAGGGGCCGATTCGCGCCGCCACCAGGTCTCCCGCCCTGCCATGGACATACGCGCCCACGGCGGCGGCCTCAAAGCCCTCCATGCCCTGGGCCAGCAGCGCCGCTATGGTTCCGGCCAGCACGTCCCCGCTCCCCGCCGTGGCCATGCCGCTGTTCCCGTTTAAGTTCACGCAGTTTCCGTGCCCCTCCTGACAGAGGAAGGTGCGCGCGTCCTTTGCCGCCACCACCGCCTTCAGCCTTGCCGCCAGAGCGCCGCCCGCGGCAGGCAGATCCCTCTTGCATTCCGGGATGGAGCAGCCCAGGAGCCTGGCCAGCTCCCCCACATGGGGCGTCAGCACAATGGTGCGCCCCTGCCGCCCCTGTTCGGCCAGAAGCGCCTGAAGCTCCGGCTGCTCCGAGAGGAGGTTCAGCCCGTCCGCGTCCACCAGCAGCGGCTTTCCGCCCTGCCGGACCGTCTGCTCCAGACACCGCAGCGCCTCCTGGCTTTTCCCAAGCCCAGGCCCCACGGCTGCCACGTCCGCCCATTCCAGCCCTGCTTCCAGGTCGTCGCAGGTTCCCAGAAGCGCCTCCGGCACGGCCTGCTGCAGGATAATCCGGTTCTCAGGCGGGGTGATGACCTTCACCATGCCCGCCCCCGCCCGGTATGCGGCCCGTGCCGCCAGCACCGCGGCTCCTGCCATGTTCACGCTGCCCGCCGCCAGCAATACTTTCCCGAAGGTGGCTTTGTTCCCTCCGCCGTCGCGCTTCGGCAGAAGGGCAGAGACATCCTCGTCATAGGCATACATCCCGGGCTTTCTCCCGAAGAAGCTCCTCCCGGAGATGCCGATGTCCGCGGTCCTCACTTCCCCGGCATATTCGCATCCCGGATACAGCGCCAGCCCTCTCTTGCAGAAGCCAAAGGTCACCGTCAGATCCGCCGCCACGGCGCAGCCCAGGACTTCTCCCGTGTCCGTGTCTATGCCGCTGGGCATGTCGATGGAGAGCCGCCAGCCCGAAAGGCCCCGGAACGCCTCTATGGCCTCCGCGTATAAGCCTTCCACCGCTCTGGACAGCCCCACGCCGAACAAGGCATCCACCAAAACCCCATACTCCCGCCGCCGTGGCTGCCGACTGTATTCCACGGGATAGTTCTCCAGAATCCCCATCTGCTGCTTCCACTGCCCGGAAGCCCGCTCCCTGTCCCCTACCGTCCATACCTCCACCCGGTAGCCCTTCTCGCACAAAAGCCTGGCCACCGCCAGCCCATCGCCGCCATTGTTCCCCATTCCGGCCATGACCAGCACAGGCATCGCCCTGCCTCCCCCGGCGCAGAACTCCTCGATGGCCTCCACCGCCGCCAACGCAGCCCGTTCCATCAGGACGCATGCCGGTATCCCGATCCTTTCTATGGTATTGCTGTCATATTCCCTCATCTCAGACGCCGATACCAGATATCTCATTTCCCATGCACCAAAAACAGACTGTTGCCCCTTCTGCCGCAATCAGTCCGTCCCTTTCCCAAATCTCTTTCTCTGCCGTGTCACATGTCCTGGCTGTCCAGATTGTGGTGCATGTCGAAGATATCCACCACCTCGGCCCCGAACACATCGTGCATATAGTTGTAGATGGCATGGTTATGCCGCTCCAGCTCCTGCTTCCTGACCAGGCGCTTCTTCAGTTCTACACGGATTTCCGCCACCCATTCTTCGGTTTCCCGTATCACCGCGCTGTTTTCCGCCATGCTGTCGTAGCAGCAGTCCATGGTGGCCAGCATAAGCTGGAAATTCGCCCGCTCAATCTCCCTGGGCAGATCCAAAAGCTGATCCTGGCAGGCCTCCAGCTTCTCATTGCATTCTTCCACCAGGCGCCTGTTCTGCTCCGATTTCTGAGCATTCTCCGAGTCCTCGCCCTGCCCCTCTTCCCCCATCAGGGACACGATTTCCTCCATCAGGCGCTTCTTCAGCCGCTTGATCTCCTTTACCTCGTTGTTCAGCTTTCCCTGCTGCTTGAGAAGCCCGTTCAGCTCCCCCTCCAGCTGGGCCACATCCTTCCTGGCCTCTTCGTCCAGAAGCTGATACCATTTATTGTCCAGCGTCAGAACCGGTATGCGCTTCCCCTCCAGCGCCTGCACGAAAAGCTCGCGCCGGCTTCCGTCCTCCTCATGCTTCATAGCCCTCTATACACCTCCCAATGTCAGCCTGCCATCCTGACCTTCCTCCATCTGATACCTGCTGATATTATAAGACAGCTTCATCAGGCTGTCCGACAGATGGACATTCTCCACCTGAATCCGCTCCGGCAGGTTCAAGTCCACATGGGCGAAATTCCAGATGGCCCGGATGTCCGTCTTCGCAAGACGCTCCGCCACGGGCACCGCACTGGTCTTGGGGATGGTCAGCACGGCGATGTCGATATCGTTCTCCTGGATGAACCGCTCCAGCTCCTCCATGGGCATGACCCTGACCCCCCGCACCTGGCTGCCCACCAGATCCGGATTCTGGTCGAACATCCCCCGGAAGATGAACCCCCGCCTCTCGAAATTGATGTAATTGCCCAGCGCGCGCCCCAGGTTCCCCGCGCCGATGATGACGAACTTATGCTGTCTGTCCAGCCCCAGGATCTTCCCGATTTCATCGTAGAGATACTCCACATTGTAGCCGTAGCCCTGCTGGCCGAAGCCTCCGAAGTTGTTGAGATCCTGCCGAATCTGGGAAGCCGTCACCTTCATCAGCGCGCTTAAGTCCTGGGACGATATCCGCTCCACGCCGTCATCCTTAAGCTCTCCCAGATAGCGGAAATATCTGGGCAGGCGTCCGATGACGGCCTGTGAAATTTCCTTTTCTTCCAAGATACTACCCTCCAGCTTTCTGGCCGCTGTCACTGTACCATGTCAGCGTATTTGATGCGGTATATCCGCCGCAGGGAGTCATTGATGCGCTCCTCGTCAATATTACCGCTCCTGACGGCTTCCAGCACGCCCGTGTATGCTTTTTCATAATCCTCCGGCATCAGGAGCATGTCGCAGCCTGCAAGCACAGCCATGATGGAAGCTTCGTCCGCGGCGTAATACTGGGAGATGGCCCCCATGTCCAGGGCATCCGTGATAATCACTCCCTGGAAGCCCATCTGCTCCCGCAGGATGCCGGTCACCAGCGTCCGGGAGAAGATGCTGGGCTCATTGTCGCCCGTAAGCGCAGGCGCGGCCATATGGCTGACCATCACCATGTCCGCGCCCTCATTGATCCCCGCCTGGAACACGGCCAGCTCCTCCGCCCAGAACTGCTCCGCGGTCCTGTCGGTGGATACCTTTCCGTCATGGGTGTCCTCCGTGGCGCTGCCCATGCCCGGAAAATGCTTCAGGCAGGCTGATACCTTCTGCTCCTGAAGCCCCCGCACCATGGCGTTCACAAAGCTGGACACCACGGACACATCGGAGCCATAGGCCCGCCCTTCCATGATGCTGCCCTCCACATTGGCCAAATCAGCCACCGGCGCGAAGTCAACGTTGAATCCCAGTCCGTACAGCGCAGTCCCCATAGCCGCCCCTGCCTGATAAGCGTTTTCAGGATTCCCGGTCTCCCCGATGGCTCCGGCGCTGTCCGTCTTCGGGCCGATGGAGGAGCCTATTCTGGAGACTGTGCCGCCCTCTTCGTCCACCGCCAGGAACAGGGGATATTTCGCGTACCGGGCCGTATTCTCCAGCATCTCCTTAAGCTGAGCCTCCGACTGTATGTTCTGGTCGAAATAGATGAGCCCTCCTACAGGGTTCGCCTCCAGCGCCTGCCTAGTGCCGTCTCCGGCCTGTACCGCGGTCCCTACCCCTGTAATCGCCTCCGGCCTTACCACGAACAGCCCCGCCACCTTGTCCTCCAGGGGCATCTGCGCAATCCGTTCATCCACATATGCGTCCAGCTTCTCCTCCCGGGTAGGCTCCACCACCTCCGGCGTAGGCTCCGGAGTGGGCTCCGGCGTAGGCTCTACGGAAGGGAGGCTCTCCTCCGTGGCCAGCATCTCCTCGATCAGCTCCTGATTGTCCTGCTCTTTCTCCTCCGCCGCCTTTCTGCCGTTCGCCAGGGCGTATACGCCGTATCCGATTCCCGTACCCAGAGCCAGGATCACAAGCAGAAATATCGTATATACCATAATCTGGCTCCTGAGCCTCTTTTTTCTCCTTGCTTCCCGTCTGTCCTGCTGTTCTCTGCTGTCCATCTGCCCCTCTTACAAATATATGTACCCTCTTACAGGTTTTATAAGGTCATACATCAGGAAAGGAAATGAACTTGCGTCCATTTCCTTCGCTTTCTCCCACTTCATCCTCTGTATTTCGTTTCTTTCGCACATAAAAGCCTTCTGCAATTCAATTCTTCTGTACATCAATGGAAGGATGACATCTTTATTATATTGCCTCTCTTCCCATCTGTCAACACATTGCGCAGATTTTCCAGATATTTCTACAAATCTCATAAAATTTATAGATTGGTCAGCACAAAAATATCATAAATTGCCTTAATGGCCGTCTCGAAATCGTCATTGGCCACGCCGATGATGATGTTCAGCTCCGAGGAGCCCTGGTCGATCATCTTCACGTTCACATTGGCATGGGAGAGCGCGGAAAAAATCCGGCCCGCCGTCCCTCTCGTGGCCTTCATGCCCCGCCCCACTACCGCGATCAGGGCCAGATCCGACTCTATCTCGATGGTATCCGGCTTCGCCGTGCGGTACAGGCTGGCCACCACCTTCTGCTCCTTGTGCATGAATTCGTCCTGATGGACGAAGACCGTCATGGTGTCGATTCCCGAGGGCACATGCTCAAAGGAGATGCCGTTCTCCTCAAAGGTCTGCAGGACCTTCCTGCCGAAGCCGATCTCAGAGTTCATCTTGTCCTTCTCGATATTGATGCTGCAGAAGCCCTTTTTCCCGGCGATGCCGGTGATGACATATTTCGACTTCTGGCAGGTGCTGCCCACGATCCACGTCCCGTTGTCATCCGGGGAGTTGGTGTTGCGGATATTGATGGGGATGTTCTCCTGGCGCACCGGGAAGATGGATTCCTCGTGGAGGACGCCCGCCCCCATGTAGGAGAGCTCCCGCAGCTCCCTGTATGTAATCACATCGATTCCCCTGGCATTCTCGATGATCCTGGGATCCGTCACGAAAAAGCCCGACACATCCGTCCAGTTCTCGTATACGTCCGCCAGGACAGCCTTGGCCACAATGGAGCCGGTGATGTCCGACCCGCCTCTGGAGAAGGTCTTCACCTCCCCGTCCGGCTTCGCGCCGTAGAAGCCGGGGATGACCGCGTACCTGCATACCCCAAGCCTCTCCGCCAGCACCCTGTTCGTCTCCTCCGCGTTGAAGCTTCCGTTCCCATCGAACCGGATGACCTCCGCCGCGTCCACGAACTCGAAATCCAGATAGGCCGCCATGATGATGCCGTTCAGGTACTCGCCCCGGGACGCCGCATAGTCCCTGCCCGCCTTTGCCTGGAAATTCTTCTCTATGATGCCGAACTCCCCGTCCAGATCCACCGACAGCTCCAGTCCGCTGACAATCTCCCGATACCTGGCCCGGATGGCCTCAAGCGCCTCCCTGAAATCCTTGCCGGCCTCCGCCAGCTCATAGCAGGCGTACAGCATATCCGTCACCTTGCTGTCCTTGTCGAAGCGCTTCCCCGGCGCGGAGGGCACCACATATCTCCTCTCCGCATCGCTGCGGACAATGTCTCCCACCTTCCGGAACTGTTCGGCGCTCGCCAGGGAGCTTCCTCCAAATTTTACCACCTTAGACATTCTCTTCCATTCCTCCCTGTCCTTCCTATATCCTCTCGGAATCTCCAGGCCGCATATTACGCGGTTTTCTAAAGCTCCTCTGAGCCGATTCCCCCACTGTTCCAGGTGCTGTCCGACTCAAATGCCGGATTCCGCCTCCAAAGATTCCGAGAGACTATTCCTGTTTCCGTCTCCTGCTCACACAAGGCGTATCCTGTTGAGAACCACGTCCCCAAGCGCAGCGCACTTCGCGAAGAACTCGCTTTCCCTCATGGCCGGGACGAACAGCCCCAGCTCGTCTCCGCCCTGTTCCGGCAGGAAGCTGCATCCCGCAAAGCTTTCCTCCAGACATTTCCGCCCCGAAGCCTTCGCCCGGACGAAGAACCGGTCCTTCGTCTGCGACACATCGACAACATCCGCCTCCTCCGACGACCAGCCGTGCATCACGGTCCTGCCCGGATGCATGGCGCAGTCCATCACGTCCGCAGCAACCGCGCTGGCAGTGGGAAGCTTGCCCGCGCCCTGTCCTCCGAACATGGCATCGCCCAGCATGCTGCAGGTGACCTGTACGCCGTTGAACACATCGTCCACCCTTCCCAGGGGATGCTCCACAGGAAGCATGAAAGGCGCCACCATCGCGCTCACGCTTCCGTCCTCAAAGACCCTGCACCTGGCCAGAAGCTTGATCGTCATGTCCGCCGCCCTGGCAAAGGCGAAATCGGCCGTGGATATCTTCGTGATTCCCTCTGTCATGACCCTGTCCGGGGCCACGTTCTTCCCGGTGAGCATATCCGCCAGTATGGCTATCTTGCGCCCTGCGTCAAGCCCCTCCACATCTGCCTCGGGGTTGCGCTCCGCATAGCCCAGCTCCTGGGCCTGCTTCAGCACCTCCCCGTAGTCCGCCCCTTCCTTTTCCATCTTGGTCAGGATGAAGTTGGTGGTGCCGTTCAGGATGCCTGTCACCGCCTCCACCCTGTCCGCCGCCAGCGCGCTGTTGATGGTACGGATGATGGGGATGCCGCCCGCCACGCTGGCCTCGAACATATAGTTGCACCTCATCCTCTTCGCGATGGCCAGGAACTCGGCCCCGTGCTTCGCCACCAGCTCCTTGTTGGAGGTGCACACGCTCTTTCCTGCCTCCAGCGCCTGCTTCGTGAACTGATACGCCGCGCCCACGCCCCCCATGACCTCGCACAGGATGCTTATCTCCGGGTCGTTCAGAATCGTTCCGAAATCATGTATGACTCTGTCCTCATAAGGGTCTCCGGGGAAATCCCTGAGATCCAGGATGTACTTGATATAGATTTCCTCGCCGGCCCGTTCACGGAGCAGCTTCGCGTTGCGCGCAACGACCTCCACAACACCGCTGCCCACGGTCCCGTATCCCAGCACTGCTATTTTTATCATCGTTCCTCTTCTCCTCTTTCCAGGCTTTCTCTCGGGCTGACAGCCCCATGGCAGCTTACTCCAGGGGATATTTGTCCGTCAAGGCCCGCACGATTTCCCGAGCTGCCGGAATCCGCTCCTCTCCGCCCTTCACCACCAGCGCGATGGCCTCTGCTATTTTGTCCATATCCTCTGTATTCATGCCTCTGGAGGTGACGGCCGGGGTTCCCAGGCGGACGCCGCTGGTCACGAAGGGAGACTGCGGGTCATTGGGGATGGTATTCTTGTTGCAGGTGATGTGCGCCTTGTCCAGGAGCTTCTCCACAGCCTTGCCGGTAAGGCCGAAATTCGTCAGATCCACCAGCATCAGATGGTTGTCCGTGCCGCCGGATACGATTTTGATCCCTCTCTCCATCAGACCTTTGCACAGAGCCTGGGCATTGTCTATGATGCCTTTCTGATAGGTCTTGAACTCATCGCCCAGCGCCTCCCTGAAGCAGACCGCCTTGGCCGCGATGACGTGCATCAGCGGGCCGCCCTGGATGCCGGGGAAGATGGCCTTGTTGAAATTATACTTCTCGTTCACGGCATTGCTGGAGAGAATCATGCCGCCTCTGGGCCCGCGCAGGGTCTTGTGGGTCGTGGTGGTAGTCACATCGGCGTAAGGAATGGGGCTGGGATGGAGCCCTGCCGCCACCAGGCCCGCGATATGTGCCATATCCACCATCAGGAATGCTCCCACTTCATCCGCCACCTCACGGAACTTCTTGAAATCGATGGTGCGCGCATAGGCGGACGCTCCAGCAATGATCATCTTCGGCTTCGCCTCCAGGGCAATCTCGCGCAGCCTGTCATAGTCGATGAAGCCGTTGTCGTCTACGCCGTAAGGGACGATTTTGAAATATTTCCCGGACATGTTCACCGGGCTGCCGTGGGTCAGATGCCCGCCGTGATCCAGGTTCATGCCCATGATGGTATCCCCGGGCTTGCAGACAGCGAACTGCACCGCCATATTGGCCTGAGCGCCGGAATGGGGCTGTACGTTGGCATATTCACAGCCAAACAGTTCTCTGGCACGCTCAATGGCAAGATTTTCCACCACATCCACACATTCACAGCCGCCATAATAACGTTTGCCCGGATATCCTTCCGCATATTTATTGGTCATGGGGCTTCCCATGGCTGCCATAACAGCCCTGCTCACCCAGTTTTCGGAGGCAATCAGTTCAATATGGCTGTTCTGCCTTGTCTGTTCATCTACAATGGCCTGTGCAATTTCAGGATCAACATTCCTCACTTCGTCCAACGAATACATATTAACTCCTCCTCATTCCGGTTCCGCATCCGTGCCGCCAGGCGTCACCCAGCCCTTCGGTATTTTCCGCAGACTCTCCTGGATTTTGATCTATTGTTTCCATAATATCATGCTTCCGGATTCATCATGATATGGAAGGCCATCCGGCCTTTTTCTTTGCAGAATATGGACATTATATCATAGAACCGCAGGAATGCAAACAAAAATTTACAAGACCTTCCCTAAAATACGGTGGCGGGGGGTTTACGAATTCATTCCGTACTGATAAAATAGAAGTCAGCTGCCGGAAACACCGGTTCCCTCTTCCCGGTACGGAAATCTATTCAGATAACAGCCCGGGCCGGCCGCCGCATCGGTACAAAAACCGCACTGTTACAATATACGAAAGCCGAGGTTTTGCCATGTATCACATCATCATCAATCCCGCCTCCCGCTCCGGCAGGGGCCTGCGGATCTGGAAACGTCAGATCGAGCCCGTGCTGCTGAAGAAAAGCATTCCTTTCCAGGCCTATTTTTCCGAAAAGGCCGGGGACACCGTTCATATTGTAGAAACACTGACTTCCCGCCGGGAAGATCCTGTCACCCTGATCATAGTGGGCGGCGACGGCACGGTAAACGAAGCCCTGCAGGGAATGAAGGAACCCTCCCGGGTCACGCTGGGGTACATTCCCACCGGATCCAGCAATGACCTTGCCCGGGATCTGAAAATACCGAAAAATGCCCCTGATGCCCTTGACCTGATTCTGCATACCGGAAATCCCCATCTTATGGATATCGGATGTGTTGTCTACCCGGATGGCGAAAGGCGTCGTTTTGCCGTCAGTTGCGGCCTGGGTTTTGACGCCGCCGTCTGCCAGGAGGCCCTGCATTCCAAAATAAAAAACACCATGAACAGACTGCATCTGGGCAAACTGACTTACCTTGGAATCGCACTGCGACAATTGTTGGCCGCAAAAGCGGTGTCTGGAAAACTGATCCTGGAAAATAATGCTCCCATTGATATTCCCCACATGTTGTTTACCGCCTGTATGATTCACCGTTTTGAAGGAGGCGGGTTTATGTTTGCCCCGGATGCGGATCCTCATGACGGCATTCTGGATTTGTGCGCAGTGGGCGACCTGCCCAAATCCCTGATTTTGTTTGCACTGCCCACCGCTTTTTGGGGAAAGCATTACCGTTTCCGGGGTGTCACCCCCTACCGGACCTCCTCCCTCACCATTGAGACCACCCTGCCCCTCTGGGTTCACACGGACGGCGAAGTCACCCGCAAAAGCAACCGTATTCATGTCACTTGTGAAAAGAATGCCCTGCACATGATTTTCTGATGCAACAAAATTAAGATTTTCTAAATAATCTTAAAGAACTGGAAAAACCCATTGAAATTTATTTTTTTAGGACTATACTATTGATTTGACAAAAGGACAAAGAAAAGGTGGGTTTTTCAAATGGAAAAAATAAAACAGTTTTATATAAAGTACAGGCATGGCATTCCCCTGCTGATCTACATGGGAATCTATCTCACATGGTTTGCCTGGCTGGAAAAAAACAATGTAAAAAATTATCAGGTCATACATGTAAGTCTGGACGACTACATTCCTTTCTGCGAATTTTTCGTGGTTCCGTATTTTTTGTGGTTTGCCTATGTGGCATTGGTGGTGGTTTTTCTGTTTTTCAGGAATAAGCAGGAATTCAACAGGGTATGTGTGTTTTTATTCACGGGCATGACTGTTTTCCTCATCATCTCAACCTTGTGGCCCAACGGACATCACCTGCGTCTCACGGAGATGCCCCCACGGGACAACATTTTTATCCGGGCAGTGACATTCCTGTGGGGAATTGACACCCCCACAAACATATGGCCCAGCATTCACGTGTATAACTCCATGGGAGCGCACTTTGCGGTTCTCCGCAGCGCCCAGCTGGAAAATAAGAGAGGACTCAAAATTGCATCCGGCATTCTTGCATTTTCCATCATCCTCTCCACTATGTTTATCAAACAGCATTCCGTGTTTGATGTGATGACCGGAATTGCCCTGGGTTCCTTCATGTATGCCCTGGTGTACAGAAGAGAAGCTGTCCTGGCCTCCAGGGCGCAGAAAAGGCTGAAAAAAAGAATTTCCATATAATATGGAAGATATCTTACTGCCCAATCGGGTAGGGGAACTTCCCTCTCCACTACCCGCCGCGCGGGGGGCATGTTGCGTCAGCAACTATCTTCCTTATGCACCCCTGCGTAATCAGGTAGGGGAACGCTCTTCTCCACTACCCGCCGCGCGGGGTGCATGTTGCGTCAGCAACTATCTTCCTTATGCACCCCTGCGCATAAAAATAACTCCCCGACTCTTGCACAAAGGCGTAAAGCAGCATAATCATCATGACAATCTCTGATATTATTATTGCATGCTTCAGATTTTATTTAGAAAAACACAAAAGCCAGTGCAACGACTGGCTCTAAAGACATGTAAAATATGATTATTTCTTTCATGAAACTATAAATTCCACTATCACACCTTATCAAGAATTTCTTCGATTTTCGCTTTTAAAAGCGGTACATCCTCCTGAATGGTATCCCATGCTATTTTATAGTCAATATTCGCATATTGATGTGCAAACACATCCCGAATACCGCACCAGGCTTTCCACTCAACATCCGATTCCTTTTCCCGAATATCATACGAAATATTTTTGCATAACTCCCCTATTTGCAGGATACACATACAGCATGCATTTGAAAATATATGATTCTTTGCAAATTCATCAAGATTATTTCCAAAATATTTGCATGTCTCCAATATTTCATCACAATATGCGAGTATTTTTCCCAATATAATAACATCTTTATTTTTCATAAATCAACACTTGTGTGTTTAACACCTCATCATTGAAACTTTTTTCCAGAGAATCACGTGAAACTAAATCAACCGAACATCCCAGGCTTTCAGTAAGATCCTGAAGCATATTGGAAACCCCCAGCAGGGAAAGTTTCTCCCCTTTTTCAAAAAGCAAATCTATATCACTGTCTTTTGTTGCAATTCCTTTTGCATAGGAACCAAATAAATACATTCTGCGTAACCCATATTTTGCAGCAATTGGTGCGCTTTTATCTTTGATCCAATTAATATCCGCCAAAACGTACACCTCCTCCACTCTGCTTTGCCCAGAAACAGATATCATTTAATTTTTGAAATAGCTGATCTATAAATGTATTGCCTTATAAAAAAATAATATAAACCATTTGGGACCGCTTTTCAACTGTTTATATTATTTCCCTGATTTTTCTTTTTGTACGGTATAGTGCGGCACTGGTCATCTGTCTGTTTTCTGTTTATAGTTACTGCTTCTTTATCGTCCTTGTGCATTTGCACCAGGGTTGTCGTTGCCGTAGCCTTCCAGAAGGTTGATCACACCCCAGATGCCAAGGTCGGCCCCAAGTGCTACTACGAGTGTCTGTAATACTCCAATTACGCTGTTAAAAAATGCCATAAATGTTGGCAACAATAGTGCAGCTTTGCCACCAATTCAACTGCTCCTACATCGTGTGCTCCTTTGTCCACTACGGAAACTGGAACACGCCATAATCTGCTTCAATACCAATTGCATGAAACGCCTTTTAACTGTTCATACGCTTCCGTAAACCAGTCATGGGGATATAAAATCATACCATTCCCAACCATATGCTTCATATATTTCCAACATGCCGCCTCCAGTGATATGGCAAGGGCAGCATTGACCTCCTCATAAAAAGGCGGTATGCCCTCTCTGTCCCAAGCAAGCTTGTCTGCAATAAACAGCGATTTTTCATATTTTGAAGCGTCCTTTTTTAATGTGGTATGACATTCTATCGCTGACAAGATATCTTCGTCGGAGATATTAAAATATTGAGCAGCAATTATTTTAGATAAACGCTGATGAAGCAAAAAGGGGTATTTCCTCTCGGCCTCGCAGAGGTCGAAACTATTCTCATAGGCGTATTTCAACATATCCTCCGGCCTAATCACTGCACTGATATCATGTAAAAGCCCTGCGATAACACATTTATCCCTATCTAAATCATATGCTTCAGCAATGAGCGCGTTTCTGGCCGCCACATTTGACACATGAACGTAAGATTTGTACTTGCCGTTGTTTGAAAGCAGGTTTTTTACATCCGTCCGAACGTCTCCGCTGGAGGTCTCAATTATTATGTAATCAAAATTATTCAGTATCATTATAATTTCTCCGATGTTCGTCCTATACTGTTGTGTGACAAGCGCTCTTTTTCGTTTAATATCTATTCAAAATGCACAATAATTTCCTCTATTTTCTTACTTAGACACATAGATGAAGTCTCCACCTTATATCCTATTACGATTGCTCCTACCACTTGCATACGCTGCATTGAAAGTAATTCCGTTTCGTTGAGCTCCTAATTCGGCTGCTGTCCTTTTCCTATTATCAGTAAGTGATGAATCACTCCAACCTTGTGTTCTGCCTAAACTATTCAATAAAGTTTCTTCATGCCGAACCAGATAAAAAGTAGTCACTGTTTTTTTCTTTGGCTTCCAGCTATCATAGGATTTATTATACAATATTTATTTATTTGTATCAAGAAACTTGAACAGGGCAGCGACAAGATGTTGCTTTATATTGTACTCAGTATCCTTGTCGATATTCCCCGATTTCCCATTGTGTTAATAAGCGAAAAAGTAAAGGAAACTGATTTTCCGTTCTGTCCTGCGGCGGGAATTTCCCCTGCCCTTTTCCGGCACTTCCCCTGCGCGGCAGGGCAGGTCATCTCTGCGCGGTTGATATAACCTTTCAGTTAAACTTAAATATCTTCTGGCAGATCTTATATCCCCCCACGGAAATTTTCCGTCCGCTGCGCCCCGGAAGATTCATGGCACTGCCCATAATCCCGTGACGCATCCAGATAAACAGTCCCTTATCCCTGGACTTTAAATACTTCCACAGCTCTTTCTTTTTCTCCAGATTTTCTTCCGTCCCGGAACGGATTAAAAGCACCGAGGAAACCGTGGTAATAATCTCAAGATAGTTGCGCATATACTGATACATGCGCTTCTGTTTTACAAGCTCCTGCTTTCTCTCCACCAGATAATCTATCATAATCTTATTGACCTTAATCTGCTGGTCAATCCGTGAGATCATAATTTCTTCATTGACGGACTGGTCTTCCCTTCCGATATAATAACGGTAAAAATTCACATCCAGATAATACATGTTCTTTACAAAGGGCAGCGGCTCAAACACATAAATATTGTCCACATAGAAAGTGTGTTCCGGCAGATGCAGCCCGCATTCCCAAAGCAGTCTGGTCCGGAAAATAACCGAATGCATCAATATATAATGTCCCTTGGTAAAATGATGGCAGTCTTCCCAGGTAAACAGTTCCTCCCTGGGAAAAATATGACGGTAGTGCATGACCTTTTTGCGCTTTTCCCCCTCTTTCTCGTACACAAAATTGCAGACCAGCATGTCCAGCGTCCGGGCCCCTCCGGCCAGTTCCCGCAGCGTATCCAGCACCTGCAGATAAGCCTCCTTCTTTACCCAGTCATCGCTGTCCACCACTTTGAAATACAGGCCCTTTGCATTCTGCATTCCGGCGTTGACTGCAGACCCGTGACCGCCGTTCTCCTGATGAATGGCCCGGACGATTGTGGGATATCTGCGCGCATAGTCCTCCGCAATTTCGGCAGTTCTGTCCTTTGATCCATCGTTTACAATAAGAATCTCCACATCTTCGCCGCCCACCAGCAGCGATTCCACACATTTTCCCATGTAATTTTCAGAATTATAGCAGGGTATCGCTATTGACAACAGTTTCACGTTCCTTTTCCTCCATTTTCATCATTGATCCCGGGCATTTCCCCACCAGGCCTGATATCCAAATATTTTAAATAGGCGCCGAAAGCCGAGGGAATGGGATAATTTCTTCTGGTGTCTTTGGGTTCAATGTAAAGCCAGTCTCCGGTAAGGTCTGTCCGGCCTTCTGACTCCGGCTGATCCACCCTGACCAGATATCCCTTCATATGCCATTCTTTATGGGTGAAAACATGCTTTGAACGCTCCAGCGGAAGAATCTGTACGGTCTTCAGACCATTTTCCGCCAGATACGCCGCCACTTCCTCTGCCGTCCGGAAGCCTTCCATGGAAGGAAATTCATACATTCCGGCCAACAGCCCCTTATCCGGGCGCTTCCGTATGGCAGTCTTATTACTGTCTTTCACCAGCAGTATGGTTTTATATTCCAGCTTTCTGGGTTTTTTGGCCTGTTTCATGGGGTATTCCTGCTCCCGTCCCGCCTCATGGGCCATACAGACCTTACCCAGCGGACACTCCCCGCACAAGGGGGCGCCATTGGGAATACAGACACATGCCCCGATTTCCATCAGCGCCTGGTTAAAGTCTCCGGGACGGTCCAGGGGTATGACTGCTTTCAGGTCCTCTTCCACCGCCGCCTTCACTTTCCCATCGGACATAAACCTTTCATCCATTCCCAGACGAGAAAGCACGCGCAGTACATTTCCATCCACTGCCGGTACCGGTCTCTGAAAGGCTATGGACGCGATGGCACCTGCCGTATAGCTTCCGATTCCGGTCAGACGGAGCAGTTCCTCATAGGTGTCCGGCATCTTCCCGCCGTATTCCATCTGAATCTGGACAGCCGCCCTCTGCAGATTGCGGACCCGGTTGTAGTAGCCAAGCCCTTCCCAGAGTTTTAACAGCCTGTCCTCCTCTGCCCGGGCCAGGGCAGCAATGTCAGGCAGTTCCCTCATAAAACGCTCAAAATAAGGCTTTACCGCTTCCACCCTGGTCTGCTGCAGCATAATCTCCGACACCCACACCCGGTAAGGAGCCGGATTCTCCCGCCAGGGAAGAATGCGTCTGTTCTTATCATACCATTTTAACAGCAGCTTGGGAACCTCCTCCAGCTTATACTTTCCTGAGTATTTTCTAAATCTTTCATTAATATTATTATCCGGCATGCCTTCCTCATTCATAACAGGTAAATTATTCCTTTCCGCCGAAAGAATCACCGGCACCGGAAGATTCACGGTCATTTTATCCGGTGTCACCCGGCAGTCATATGCCAGGATCTCCACTCCGGCACCCGCAGCCCGGCATAGTGCATCCGCAAATTCGGGATGCGTATCCCTGTTGGGAGTAAAAAACTTTACCTGCTCCATCTGTATTACAAACATCACAAAAACGCGGTAACCTTCCCTCTTTGCCGCGATTAGTTCTTCCACATGTCTGACTGCCCTTTCCGAAGGCGCGTCCGGAAAACGCACCACGCCGTCCTCTTCCAGAGTAACCCCCTTCACTTCCATAAAAATTCTGTCTTTTGCTGTCTCCAGATAAAAATCGAAGCGGGATTTGCCGTATTTTGTCTCAGGCCGGACCATTGTCACATCCTTCAGAAATCCTCCGCTCCGCAGCCATTCTTCCACAGCCTTGTTGGGGGCCTGGGAATCTATATTGATCAGACGATTTCCTTTCTCCACTGCCACCAGGTCATAGGCTGTGGAACGCCCTGGATTTTCACTTTTCTCCAGATAAACGCGGACACCTCTCAGCAGCAGCTCCCTGCATCTTCCGGTATTCTTTACATGTACCGTTTCTGTCCGTATGTCCTCTTTTCCATTATCTTCTATTTCCACTCTGGCCACAAACCGGTTAGGGCGCTCCAGAAAACGCCCCTCCACGATATGTTTATACTCCATATATACCTCTTCCTGACTCTGCAAAGTCAATAAGAACAGGCCTCTGCTAAATCCGCATTACACGGCCTTTCTTTCCCTGCATCAAAGATCCTGCAGGATATATTCCCCCTTCTTTCCCTGCATCAAATGGCCCTGCGGGATATGTTCCCCCTTCTTCCGTAAGGGACCCTTGCCGCCGGAACGGACTGGGCGGCACATGATATATGTACCGGCTGGTCATCAAAAAATATCTGTGCCCCAAAAGCCCTCAGAACATCCTTTTTCTCCAGTCCTCCCAGAAAAAAAGCCTCATCCACCCGCACATTCCATGAACGCATCGTGCGGATCACACGTTCGTGGGCCGGCGCGCTCCTGGAAGTCACCAGGGCGGTTCTTATGGGACAGTTTTCGGTTCCTAGTTCCCGCTGCAAATCCGAAAGTTTTTTCAGAAACCGGGCAAACGGCCCTTCCGCAAGGGGTTCCCTGGCGTGCATCCTCTCGTTTTCCTCAAAGGCGTTCAGCCCTTTCTCCTTGAAAATCCGCTCTGCCTCATCCGCAAAAAGAACCGCGTCCCCGTCAAAAGCAATGCGTATCTGTACTTTTTCCCTATCCCTTGCCGCTATCGCCTGAGCGTCCTGCTGTATGGGAATCACCTGCCCCGGAAAACCGCAAGGCTTATGTTCCGTACAGATGATTCCTGCCGCTATCCCGCTGTCTATGGCACTCTGTACGTCATCCTCATAAGCCGACAGAAACAAATCCGTATGAAAAGCTGTCAGATAAGGCGCCAGGGAAGCTCCGCTTACCAGAACGGAGCGTGTAATATCCAGTCCGTAATGCGCAATGGCATTAAATACACGCAGAGACGAATCCGGACTGTTCCTTGACATGATAATGACCTCTGCCAGCTTTTTTCCTTCCCTGTACTCATTGAGCCCAAGCAACGATTTGACCAGCCCAAAGCCCGGCCCCGGTTTCAAAATATCATGCTCATGTTCTATCTGGTAGCGGCAGTATGCCTCCACACCCTGCTGCTCAAAAATTTCGTTTTCCAGGGTCAGGTCAAACAATGCCCTGGAGGAAACCCCGATTATCATTTTCTGATCTGACCCAAATGCCATATGCCATTCTCCTTTCCATGTCCCGTCCTTTTCCGGCATAAATGTGACAGCATGCCCCCGGCGGCAGATATGTGTACTCTGACAGCCATGGCAGTCCGGTAAAGAAAGATATCAGCGGAGTCTGTTGCACTCATATCTTTCCAGCGTCAGCAGGCAGGCTTTCAACGCCTCATAGCGCTCTTCAATATCACCATCATTGATTTCTATATCGCTGGCGATAGCCATGGTAGTAATCATATCATCCGTGATTCTGTGATGGAGCCCTGCCAGAATATTCAGCTTCTGCTCATAACTGTCGGAATCCAGAAATTCCAGTACCAGCGGGTCAAGATCCGGCTCCTCTTCCTCAGGCAGTTCCCCGGCAGGATCTTCCGGCTCTCTCTCCTGCAAGACAATTGTATCCTCCCCGGACACATTCCCCTTCGTATCTGCCGGGCCGCCATCGGACATCCCCTTCTGCATTGCGGCAGTCATTTCAGACTGCGCATCCGCAGGGACACCGCGACCGCTCTCCCAGGGGACTGCCCCTCCCGTCTCCTCCTTCTGCCGTTCGGCATCCGGCCCCTGCAGTTCAAAGCGAAACTCCTGCACGGCGTCAGGATACTTTTTCGGATCCACTCTCTCGGTAAACATGCCAAGGGGTCTGGCATATGTCCTGAAATCGCCGTACAGCGCCTGGTAAATCACAAGCTCTTCCCCCGTCTCGGTATGTTCCGCAATGGCTGTTATCTGATACAGGTTCCCTTTAAAATGTTTATAAATTTCATGTGGCTTTGGGATAAATGACATCTCTGTGATACTCCTTTCTGCCCGTCTCTTCCATATTGACCGGTTTCCTGCCCTGACTGCATAAGGAAGAACCCGGGGAATGATGCCGCAAAACGGCCCTTCCATATATGTTCCGGCGCACGCACTCTTTTACATAAAGAAAGTATACCCTTGTTTTCCAAAAATGTCATGCAATTTCTGTCATTGATTTATTAAAAATTCATGCCGGAAGCTGCAGTCCTCATCTTCAAAGACAATCCCCTCCAGTCGTTCCATAAGCATGGTCCGGTTTTCCTGACACATCTTATCGATCTTCCCGTGATGTACCGTAAGCGTGTACACCCTGCTGCCATCCGTGTCAACCACTCTCGTAAGCATGACCCCGCTGTGGACAAAGCCCTCCCCGTCCAGAAAATCCTTCACGTCCTGCACCAGTGTTTTCTCTTTTTCCCTATAATAACCTTCCATCTCCTGCACGCTCAGATTCGTCCTGCTCATCACGGTTCCCGCACAGAAATAAACCGAAATTAATGTCAGAATCAGCATAGCCGCCACAGATCTGTCTCTTTCCCTCTTTCTTCTCATCTCAGCCCTCCTCCAAAAAGAACAAATGTTCTTAATCCAGAATAAAACATTTGTTCTGTTTTGTCAACCACTTTGTGCAGAAATGATATCATTTTTTAAGTCCCATAAAACGCTCTCAAAAAACCGCTATGAAAAACAACTCCCTTTTCGGAATTGTGTACCCGCCGAAAACGAGTCTGTAAATATGCATTGCGGATGGCAGGCAAATACTTTATAATGAAATATATAAAATCAGAAATTTACGGAGGTATTCATTTATGGGTAAAACATTTGCAGAAATGGAGGAAATGTACAGAGAGGTTGTGAAAAGATTCCAAAAGATTGAGTTGCGGGAGTGGAAAGCAGAAGGCGCCATGATTGAATTGGCAAAGCAGGTCGGTGAATTGTCAAAACAGGTTATGATAAAAGAAAAATATTATGCTTTACAAGGGGAAGTGCCGGATGTTGACGGGTGTTTGGGCAATGAGATGGCGGATGTAATCGCACAGATTATGAGATTAGCTGATTATTACAAAATTGATTTGGAAAAAGCTTTCATTGAGGCAAGGGAAGATGAAGACAGATACTTAAAGTCAAGAGGTGTCTGAATTTTATTCCCGCGAGCAATGAGGAAAATGGACATGAAAGCCAATTTTTAATTGGCTTGCTAAATTTTATTTAGCATGCGAAATTTTATTTGGCTTGCCACTTTCTAATTGGCTTGCGAATTTATATTTGGCTTGCCACTTTCTAATTGGCATGCGAAATTTTATTTGGCATGCTAATTTCTAATTGGCATGCTAATGCCGCGAGGGTCAAATACCAAAGTGTCCTTTGAACGCTTTCTGTTCTGCATCGTTGCAAGTTTGATACCCCGTTGCCTGCAGCGGGGTCTTTGATTGTGCAGGCCCGGAAACAGACTGGCGCCTGACAGTCAAAAACCCTCCTTGCGCATTCCCGGCAGCATGTCCCGCGCCGCCCGCCGGAGCAGGGAAAAAGCGGAACATCCGCCCGGAAATGTGGGGCGCAAAAAGCCATGTCGGAAGGCACCGGAAGAATACTTGTGGAAAAACCGATTCCCGAAAGGTGGCTTTTCCGGCAGAAAAGCACCTGAAAACCGGCCCGGATGCGTCATCTGGCCTGCAAAACAGTCCGGCCTGTCAGGGCCATCGTTTTAGTCATTGGGATAAAAAATCATGTCATAAAATGTACATAATTCATCCGACACATTCAGATATTCATGGGAAATATCAGCCCGGAAACGCAGGGACTGCCGTTTCGTCAGGGTTATTTCCTCTTCGCCCACGATCACTTTCAATGTGCCGTTTATCAGAAATATGTATTTCTCCACTCCTCTTCTCTGGGTTTCCGACCGCTGTCTGATACCCGAATCAAATTCCAGGTAAAATACTTCCACATTCCTCACCGGATCAAAAGGATACAGCGGATATGCCCGCATTCCCTCGTTTTCATTTGTGATCCAGCCCTCCTCTTCCACCTCTGCAACCTGAAATTCGGCCTCCTGCTGTTTGCAGAAAAACGACAAGGGAATTTTCAGTCCTGTGGAAATCTTCCACAGTGTATTGATGGTAGGTGAGGACTGTCCTCTCTCTATCTGTCCCAGCATGAGCTTGCTGACTCCTGTGAGCTTTGCCACATCATCCAGTGTCATCTGTCTGATATTACGTATTTCTTTTAAACGTTCCCCGATTCTCAATGAAATATGTTCCATAATTCTGTCCTCTGTATATTTTTATGTCCCATAAAATGTCATAACATATCCCATGTCACATCTTACTATATCTTAAGTAGCTTAGTCTGGAAGCCGTTCACAATAGGTATTATTTTTCAAACAACTGCCCTTTTTTCCCGTCGGCCCAGACTACCCTGTTGCGGCCATACTTCTTTGCGTCATATAACATTGTGTCCGCAATCTTTAAGTATGCGTCATAGGCATTTACCGCCTGGGGTATGGCCGTGACGCCCCCAATGCTGACCGTAACCCATTCCGACACGGATGGCGCGTGAGGAATGTGGAGTTCTTCAATGGCCTGACGGATTTTTTTCACATGTTCAAATGCTTTCTCCGTACTGTCCCCCATGAGAAACGCCACAAATTCCTCTCCCCCGTACCGGGCAAAAAAGTCCGTGGTGCGCTGCAGGCACGAGGATATCGTCTTTGCCACATCCGCAATAACCCGGTCCCCTGCCGGATGCCCGAAAGTGTCATTATATGACTTGAAATGATCAATGTCTATCATGCAGATGGAGAAAGGAACCCTCAGACGGACAGCCTCGTTCCATTTCAAGGCGCTGCAACGGTCATGCTCCCTCCGGTTTGCGATTCCGGTCAGCTGGTCGATCCTGGACTGATACTCGATCTGCCTCCGGTAATTGTAAAGCTTGATGTGCGTGTTGACCCTGGCTTTTACAATCATAGGGCTGAACGGCTTGGTGATATAATCCACCGCTCCCAGCGTGAGACCGTGCTGCTCATTCTGAATGTCGGAAAGGCTGGTGATCAGAATAACCGGTACACTCTGGGTAATGATTTCCTCCTGCAGCTTTTTCAGCAATGTAAAGCCATCCATGCCCGGCATGACCACATCCAGCAAAATCAGGGAAAATTTTTCGGTACTTGCATAATGAAGTCCATCTTCCGCCGTCTGCGCAATGGTGATGTCGTACATGTCACCCAAAATCGTTTTCAAATAAGCTGCCTGCAGGGAGCTGTCGTCAACTATCAATATTTTTTCCATATCTACACTCCTTGTCCGATGTGCCGGACTCATTTTTCGACATTTATATACATATTATTTTATCTTATGAAATTTTTCTCTGCCCGTTCCTTCCAATATCGAGAGTAAATATTTATTTACTTTTTTGTAAAAACAAACCGCCCTCCAGCGGTACGTTTTCATGATTGTTTTTCTTCTTCGTGGTTATCTGTCTGCAGATAACCGCTCAGCCCCATGCTCAGCAGCCGGAATATGGTATCCTCCGTCTCCTGATTGTCCGGAATCACACCCTCCACCACATATTTTGCATACAGCACGGTAGAAGTAAGCACATGAAGCCATAAGAGATCCTGGTTGATACAGATCAGACCGGGGAACTCCTTCCGAAAAACACGCACTATCTCCACAAACGCATCAAAATAATTCACAACCCGTTTTCTGTCATACTCCGGAAAAAAGGCACTGTCCCGGAACCGATGATAAAAAATGGTCTCGTCCGGATGCGTTACCCAGAAACGAAAATAGGGCTGCCATAGACTTTTTATGGCTTTCACAGGATCCGCAAACATGACCAGGGGGTTGAAATTCAGATGCTCAAAAATTGCTGCCGCCTGTCTGTCCACATAAGTAAAACATGCCGTCAGCAGCTGGTCCTTACTCTCAAAGTAACGGTAAATTACTCCCGGCGAAATCCCCGCCAGATCACTGACATTCTGGATACGCACACCTTCCAGCCCATACTGGCGCACGGCTTTCATGGCAGCGGAAATGATTCGGTTTTTGGTATCATCCAGATGGATCACTTCCTCCCAAAAAATTCAATATTTATGTCTGTTAATTATACACAATTTACCTCTCTTGTCAATACCCCCTGCCCGAAAAGGAAAGCTTCCCGAAACACCTCCCTATAACAGTTCCGGCAGAACACTGAACGGTTACAGGCGTAACCTATCAGAATGGGTTTTTGCCTTTGGAAAATCTAAACAGAATTTTATAAATAAATGGTTGACAGTAATATTTTGTTTTTGATTTGATTTTTTTCTATTGTTTTTTCAGAATGTTTCCATTATAATAAAAGTGAAATGCAGTTGTCAGCATTATCTTTTTTAACATTATAATGATTACTTGAAAATACAAAAGAGGATAGAACGATGCTTTTTAACTCCTTTTCGTATGCAGTTTTTCTGCCCATTGTTTTCATATTATACTGGATAGTGCCAAAACGCTTCCAATGGTTTATACTCCTTGTTTCCAGTTATTATTTTTATATGAGCTGGAATGCAAAATATGTATTCCTGATTCTGCTTATCACATTTATCTCCTATGGGACGGCCCTTCTGGTGGAAAAGACCGGTGAACCGAAGAAAAAAAAATTTTTTCTGGTTCTTGCCGTGGTGTCAAGCCTTTCCATTTTGTTTCTGTTCAAATATTACAATTTCCTGGCAGTCAGTATATCCGGTGCCGCCGGATTATTTTCCGTTCAAATGGATCCCCTTCTGATCAAGGTGATCCTTCCTGTGGGAATCTCATTTTATGTCTTCCAGACCATCAGTTATGTAACCGATGTATACCGCGGTCAGGTACCGGCAGAGAGACATTTTGGAAAATATGCCACATTTGTGGCCTTTTTTCCTCAGCTGGTGGCCGGCCCCATCGAGAGAACTTCCAGCCTGATGCCCCAAATCAAAGAACATCACTCTTTTTCCTATGACCAGGCTTCCTACGGCTTAAAGCTTATGGCATGGGGCTTTTTCAAAAAACTTGTCATTGCGGATACTTTTGCTTCTTATTCCGATAAAATTTACAATAATGTCACCCTTTTCCAGGGTTTTTCCCTGTGTCTGGCAACCTTTTTCTTTACCGTACAGATTTACTGTGACTTCTCCGGCTATTCCGACATCGCCCTGGGCACCGCCAGACTGTTTGGAATCGAACTGATGCAGAATTTCAAAAGCCCTTACTTTTCGGGCAGTATCAGGGAGTTCTGGAGTAAATGGCATATCTCCCTTTCCACATGGTTCAAAGATTATGTTTATATTCCCCTGGGGGGAAACCGGGTTTCCAAATGGCGTCACAGATGGAATCTGCTGGCTACTTTTATGGTGAGCGGACTCTGGCACGGGGCCAACTGGACTTTTGTGATCTGGGGAGCCGTGCACGGTCTCGCCCAGGTGGCAGAAGATGCCCTTTCAGGGAATTCCCTTTCAAAGCAGGAAAAAAGAAACGGCCGAAAACATTATGCCGCAGTCATTCCGGTCTTCCTTTTCGTGTCTTTTGCCTGGATTTTTTTCCGCGCCGCCACGCTGAATGACGCATGGTACATCATCACAAATGCCTTCACCGGCATTTCGTCCCCCCTCACCTATTTGGCGGAAGGCATAGCCGTATTTGAGCTGGGAAAAAGAGGCCTCCTGTTCTGTGCCATTGTGCTGTTCCTGCTGGGTTCCTATGATTTTGCCTCTGAAAAAAAGGATGTGATCGCCTGGGTGGGAAGCCAGAAACTTGTCATCCGGTGGATGATCTATATGCTGCTGGTCTGGGGAATCATTTTCTTTACGCCCACCACCAGCGGAAAAGAATTTATTTATTTCCAGTTTTAAGTCTGAAAGGAAGGAACGACATGAAAAAATTTGTTGAAAAGGTATGTATTTTTCTGGGACTTATGACCACAACCGCCGTTACATTTGTACTTGTCAATGTATACATAGTGGGAAATCAGTATTCGACAAATTATCAGGCATCCATGATCGACAAGATCGCAAGACTGGAGTCCATCGAAGGCCCCAAGATTATTCTGGTGGGAAACTCAAACATTGCCTTCGGCATTGATTCCCAGGAACTGGAAGACGCCATGGGAATGCCGGTGGTAAACCTGGGGCTCAATGTTGCGCTGAACAATTCCTTTCATGAGCAGATGGCAACCCTCAACGTGGGAGAAGGTGACATTGTGGTCATCTGCCATACAAATTATGATGACGACGATACCATCGGAAGCGCTTCCGTGGCATGGATCACATTGGAAAAGCACTGGGAACTGTGGTCTGTCCTGCGGGAAAAAGACTATCTTGACATGCTGGTTTCCGCCCCCAGATATCTGAAAGAATCCACACTTTTGTGGCTGCGCCACCTGGGAAATCAGGAGATAGACAGCTGCTATTCCAGAACGGCGTTTAATCAGTACGGGGATATCTCCTACCGGCCGGATTCCGATCTGGATGTCTATGAAAATATGTTCCGGCCCGGAGTCGTGGCGGTTCCGGAGATCGGCCAGGCCTGCATTGACCGCCTGAACCAGTACATTCATGACATAGAAGAGAGGGGCGCTTCCATCGTGGTGGCAGGTTTCCCCATTCCCGACGGGGAATACACCCCCTCACCGGAGGACTATGAGATTTTCCAGAACTCCCTGAATGAGCTTCTTGACTGTGCTTTCATATCAAACTGCCGGGATTATTACTTTCCTTATGAGTATTTTTACAATACCTCCCTTCATCTGTCGGAAGAAGGGGCAAAAGTCCGCACCCGGCAGTTGATTCAGGATCTGCAGCGCTGGATGTCCCAAACCCTCACCGTGGAAGAATGAATGCACAAAATTATGGAATGCATGGTCCGCGTACAGCTGAATCTCCATGGGAACGACAAGTCACACCGCACTGTCACTCCAGTTCCGCCACCGCATCCGTGATAAATTTGTCTGCCGTGATTTTCCATTCTTCCACCATGACCAGTCCTGTCTTGCGGGCCTGCTCGGCAAACCGCCGGATCCGCTGGATTTTTTCCTCCCGGTTACCGTATTTCAGGACGATTCCCGCATAATAAACCGGCATGGCGGCGGTGTTCACCCTAAACTGCACCTCCCTGTCGCTTTCGGTCAGGGAGATTGCCTGCTCAAACAAAGCCTCATACTGTCGGAAAACTTCCTCCCTCATCCAGGTATCCCCGGCGTCCAGAGGGCCGCCGAAAATATTCAGCTCCCCTCCCGCTTTTTCCATTTCATCATGTAATAAGTCAATATACTGCAGGATAAGCGGCCCTGCCTGCTTGTAATAACCGTTCAGGAAATCTGTCAGAATCTCTCTCTCATCCGCGTAAGGATCCCACATTAGTTTGGCCAGCAGATACCCCCTCAGCTCATGAAATTCTCCCCCGATTTCCCGATTGCACTGGCTGAACAAGGAACGGACATTATTTTCCACAAAAAACCGGATATTGGGGCCCAGCACCCGCAGATTCGGAAAGGGGCTCACCAGGTTCCGGAACTGAATACAATAGTCCCACAAAAAGACATTGCTGCAGATTTCCTTCCAGTCCAGCAGTTCCTGACGGGAACCGGCGGACTTCTCATCCGAAGCAATGGGAAGCCCCCTGTTTGCCTCAATGTTGCACAGCATTATGTGAACATTCTGCTCTGGCCGGGTAATGGCAGGAGCCTTTCTCGTATACCAGTATGCCAGGGTTGATATCACTTTGTCCGGAAACTGTCCGGCAATACGGTTCACAAAATTCAGGACGGATCCCATGGGGGAACCATCCCTCTCGTTCATCTTCCTGCATTTATCACACTGGCAGTAGGCCCCGTTATCATTCTGGGAGACAGACCAGTATCTCGCTTCCGGTTTCTTCTCCATATGCTTTTTCAGATTACGCAGGACGATCTCAAACACATCCGGGTGGGACAGGCAAAGCTGTGCTTTCTCTCCCACTCTTCTGCCCTCATGCAGCGAAAAATATTCTGGATGTGTTTCAAAATATTCCTCCGGCGGGCAGAGCGTGTAAAAAGAATGGCACCAGAATCCCCAGTTTTCATCCCGTTTGGAGCAGGGGGTCATCTTATGCTTTTCCGCAAATTCCGGAACACTGTAATCCCGGTACAAAATTTCCCGGTACTCCAAAATGGGAGAAAAACCATATTCTTCAAAACATACCGTCAAATTGGCGTCAAACGGGATATACTCATAGCAGCGGGAGTAATACCTGCACCCCACGACACGCTCCAGCCAGTCATATACAGCATACACCATGGCCTGCTCATTTCCCGCTTCAAATACAATGTCTTTGTCAAAAATCCGGTAGCAGAAGCCATGAGTACCGTGGTCTGCTTTTCTGAGCACAATGCCCGGTGATACCGATGTGGTCTCCTGCACCGTAAATTCCGCATCCGTGATTTTGTTCAGGTATTCTGTCAGGATTCCGGCAGCGCGCTTAAACTCTCTTGCGACAATAACCACATTGGCCTTTTTATTTTCCGCGATGCAGATGGGTTTACATAAATTCATTTGTCCCGCCTCCCTTTTTTGTGTTCTGAAAATAATCAGGGCTTTTCCCGGCACTGTTTCAAAAACCTTAATGCTCCGTCACTTTTCCTGCTTAATCAGAATATTTTATGATACTTTTCATTATTCCTGATGAATTCTTGTAAATACATATATCTCGAAATCGCCTGTTGTATCGGTATCGCTTAATCCAAAGTACAAATCCATTTTCTCATTTCCGGCTGGTCCGCCAATCATGTGCCAGACAAAATCATCATAAGTCTCTTTTAATTTTTCCCCTTCCAAATTGATTGTCTTTGAAGTTGGAATACTGTCTTTCGCCACATCTGCCGAAAATTCTACTCCTATAATTTCTGCGGCATCCTGCAAAAGATAACAAAATTCCTGTATTGTATATGTTTTACTTTCATCAAACAAATTCATTGATTCTTCATACAATCTTTTCTGTTCCGCATATTCTTCGTCAATTTCGGATGTCTCGGTCTGTTGGTCAGCATCTTCTGCCGATTCCGTTTCCGACGGGTCCACCCCCTGATCCTCTTCCTCCTGATGGCCTGGTTCTTCCTGTTCTTTTTCTTCTTGCTCCGCATCTGTACTACCGGCAGCGTCCTGACTTGTCTGCTGTTGTTCTTCCTGCTTTGGTTCCGCACTGTTTCCGCACCCAAATAAACTAATTGATAAAACCAAAGAAACAAATAATCCTAAAACCCTTTTTTTCATTTTTTCTGCTTTCTCCCTATGTTGTATTATACTTTTCGCACTTGTTTTTAGATACCGTTTTATGTATCCGGACAATTATATCACTTACGCGTATAGATCACAACACAATTTTAAACAAAAATATTTTACTTTCATTTTAAATATTTCAGGCATACTTGCAGAAGTGCATAAAAACAGCACTATATATAGCATTTTATTTACTATATATAGTGCTGTTTATTGTGCGCTTTGCTACTTATTTATAGTTTACGATCTTGCCAAAATCCGGCTTCAGGGAAGCGCCTCCTACCAGACCACCGTCAATGTCTGCTTGTGCAAACAGCTCGGCCGCGTTGGACGCGGATACGGAACCGCCGTACTGAATACGGATTGCAGCAGCAGTAGCATCGTCATAGATCTCGGCAATGCAGTCACGGATTGCCTTGCAGACTTCCTGTGCCTGCTCCGTAGTAGCAACCTTGCCGGTACCGATAGCCCAGATCGGTTCATAAGCGATCACTGCCGTGGCAGCCTGCTGTGCGGTCACATTCAGGAATGCAATCTTGATCTGCTGGCGCACAAAATCAATGGTAACTCCCTGCTCTCTCTGGGTCAGAGTCTCACCGCAGCAGACTATGGGCGTAATCTCATGCTCAAAAGCTTTCAGAACTTTCTTGTTCACGGTCTCATCGGTCTCAGCAAAATACTCTCTTCTCTCGGAGTGGCCGATGATCACATACTTAACACCTGCGTCTACCAGCATTGCGGGGGAAATCTCACCTGTATAGGCGCCCTTCTCCTCAAAATACATATTCTCTGCCCCAATGTGGATATTGGTGCCCTTTGCAGCCTCCATGGCAGGAATAATGTCTATGGCAGGTACACAGAATACCACATCCACATCATCATTCTTTACAAGGGGTTTCAGTGTCTCGATCAATTCCACTGCCTCGCTGGGAGTCATGTTCATCTTCCAGTTGCCGGCAATGATTTTCTTTCTTGCCATAA
>OFGG01000107.1_pt1 | contig 72638 bp, 69 predicted proteins | sample 1521701 | NCBI WGS metagenome assembly OFGG01 (sample SAMEA3504081, study PRJEB24116) | mouse gut metagenome | biome: mouse gut; feature: mouse-associated habitat; material: faeces | place: Denmark | collected 2011
CGTGTCTGTGTCGTATTCAGTTTTCATTTATTCTTTCAATGTCGTACTGATATTGTTTGCAAGTGCATAAAGGAAAATGTTTTTGGCATATGCGGTATGAAAGCAACGGGGTATTATGAGTTAGACAGGCTGCCGGCAAAGTGCGCTAATAACTATATTTATTGCGCTGATACAAAGGATTATCGCACAAATATATTTTCTGTGGATGCGAAATGCACCGGTGCGGGAGGGGCATTTATAACGGTAAGAGAAATTGTTAGTTTTTGGACTAATTTACTGGAAGGAAATTTAATTTCAAAGGAATTTGTTTCAGATATGCTTAGTAAGCAGAGCGGAGATGGGGATGATGCAGAAGAAGGATATTATGGCTATGGTATGTGGATAATTGATAATCCGAGTGGTAAAGATTTTGCGTATTTTCAAGGTTGTGATCCGGGTGTAAGTTTTATATCCGAGTATAATCCAAATAATGGGATTGTTTCCGTTTTGGTGAGCAACTATGGAGATAATGTTTGGAGGGAAATGCGAAAAGTTAGAGAAGTTCTTTACTGATGATAAATAACAGATTTTGGAGAAACATAAATGAAGAAACCTAAGATGATTTTATTTGATTATGGACAAACTTTGGTAAACGAATAATTATTTAACGGCGTAAAAGGAACAGAGGCGGTTCTTAGATATGCCACAAAAAATAAATATAATAGATCGGCTGAGGAAGTGCAGGCTCATGCAAATAAACTGAATCAGGAGTTAGGACGATTTGACCCGGAAAAGAGACACCTTTTTCAAGTGGAAGTTCCAAACCATATGTTTACAAAATATTTATATGAGTCGCAGGGAATTGAAATTCCATTAAGCCCGGAAGAAATTGACAGCGTGTTTTGGGATGCGGCAGGATTATTCCCGGTGTGGTATATCGGGGCAATTGATTTGAAATATGAACCAAAGGAAGACGTACTTACAATAGAAAATTGGAAAGATATGGTGGAGAGGTTGAAGGATGGAAATAACTGAAAGAGATTGGAAAATATTTCGAAAAAATATACCGGAATGGCAAGAACGTTATATGGAAAGATTGACAACGGAATACATAACACTGTTGCAAAGTGAGAAAACAGCTTCCGGTAAATTCTGGGAACTTGAAAAGCGTATAAAAAAAGATAAGAAATGTCCAGGCGTTTTAATTGATATGCGAAGATCAACAGCGATAAATGATATTATACGCTTGGTTTTGGATGAGGTCATATCGCTGGATGATTTGGAAGTATTCAGCGATGATTTAAGGGAAGCCGTGAAATACATAGTAGAGAAATGGTAAAATAGCAGCTTCATTAAGTTAAAAGTTATGGGAGAAAAGGAATGAAGTATTTAACAGCGACAGTGGAAATGGCGGATGCAATACATCATATTTTGCATACAACAATAAGAACGGTATATCCAAAGTATTATCCTGAGGAGGTGGCAGATTTCTTTTGCCAACATCATAGCAGAGAACATATTCTAGAAGGGATAGCGTCTGGAAATATGGGGGTATTGACAGATGAAGATCTTATTATCGGTACGGGCTGTTATGACGGTAATCATATTACAGGAGTATATGTGCTGCCGGATTATCAGAAACAAGGCTGTGGTTCAAAGATTATGGATTATCTGGAAATGGTAATATCAAAAAAACATGATACAGTTCTCTTGGACGCTTCGCTTTCGGCAGTGTGTTTATATGAACATAGGGGGTATAAAACGGTAGGGCATGGAATTTATGAATTACCAAATGATGTCAAACTGGTTTATGAAATTATGGAAAAGAAATTAAAAGTCGGTTAAATCCCGCTTGGGAAGTAAATTTTTCAAACTGTCTCATTGCATATATTTTTTCTTTGGATTATGCTTTCATGCAGGAGGTGTTTATTTATGTCTGATGAAAATAAAAAAGACTTTAATTCAATGTTGAACGATAGTAAGGATATGCCTAAGTTTCAAACCATTACAGATGAAAAAAGCATTGAGAAATATGGGGGGAACAGAATGTATTTTGCCCCGCCGATTGATTATGACAAAGTAATGCGGCTTGTGCCATTTGGGAAGCTGCTTACGGTAGGAACTATAAGAGAATATTTTGCAAAGCAAAGTGGAGCCGATTTTACAGATCCGATAACGGCAGGAATATTTGTTTCGATTGCTGCATGGGCGAGTTATCAGCGTGTAGATAATAAAACGCCGTTTTGGAGAACGCTAAAAGCAAATGGGGAATTAAATGCAAAGTATCCAGGGGGTGTTGAGGAACAGAAGAAAATGCTTGAGAAAGAAGGACATACGATTATTCAGAAAGGCAGGAAGAATATCAGATATTATGTGAAGGATTATGAAGACGCATTATTTTCATTGTAAGTTAATTGGACAGGATAGAACAGTACCATGATCAATAAGGGAAAACGATAATTGGTTACTCACTGGATAAAATAGATGAAGAATTGGAGGAGGAATAATGTCAAGGGTTTTATTTTTGGATATAGATGGCGTACTCAATTCTAATTTCGGGAATAATAAACGCCAGACAGAAATTAGTGATGAAAAAATTAAGCTGTTGGCATATTTAGTAAGAGAGACAAATTCGGAAATAATTCTTCACTCGGGATGGCGTTTTTGGTTTGATTCCGAATTGAAACCACTTTGTAAAGAAGCAAGTAAATTGGTTGAATTATTGGAAAAAGAGGATTTGCACATAAAAGGAGTAACACCCAATTTGACCACAGAAGAAATTAGAAAAACAAAGAAATTCAGTTTGGTAAAAGCTGATGAAATTCTTTTATGGATAAATTCGCATAATGATGTTACCGAATGGGTGGTTCTCGATGACCTTGATTTACACAACTCTCAAATTGAACGGAATCAAGTAAAACCGGACCAGACAGTTGGTCTGACTCTAGAGAATGTAAAACAAGCTGCAAAAATTCTGTTGGGATGAGCTCTTATTGTGTCACGGAATTGTTCGGGCTTAAAATTATGTTTAGAAGTTTGGCGATGGTCTTTTTCAGATAACACTTAAATCGAACTTCCTTTTGGCTATACAACATATATGATAGATAAGTTCTTGGTTGTGTGTTACAATATGTAGTATAAAGCACAGTGGAATATGCAATTCAAACTAAAGGATATGTGAGTAACTGCGTTAACTGATGTGATGTAACAGTGAATGAGGAAAAAGTATGCAATGGTGGGAAAATCTTACTGGGAAAAGGATAGCGGGAAGATAATGTAAAAATAGTGATAGAGAGGGGGTAAAACTGTAGGGATGAAAAACATCTTAAATATACTTTTGATGCCGATGGAGCCAAGACCACTGGCTTAGCCGGCAGTCTTGACTGTACTGGTTCACCGGAATGATGTTGATCTTTTCTGAGCAGTGCGCACATTCAGAAGTCAAAACAAAGTTCCTCTTTACGCTCTATCAGTCTCATCAGTATGAGCTCATTGATTTTGGCCAGATCAGCATACTTCTCTTTCCCGGAAAAGTATGCCGTACAGATCAGCTGAATGGAAAACACCACATAAGGAACGGCTTTTTTCTCTTCCTCTGTCAGATGGACCACATCATCATACCCCTTGAGAATCTTCCTGTACAGTGGCAGCCATTGAGAGATACATTCCTCCTGGTCTGTAAAATTTTCAGTCAGAATCCCTGTGGCCGCATAACAGGGATCGAACAAACGGATACCATATTCCGAAAGTTCAAAATCTGTGACCCCGGTCATACTCCCCTGTTCCACGAGAATATAGTTTAAATTCATATTTCGATGAATCACCTGTTTCGGCAGCCTCTTATAAATTTCTCCGAAATTCTGCTCATACTCTCTCTCAAAAGAAGCCGGTAATCGTAATCCTGCTTTTTCTCGTATTTCCTGAAATGCCTGGGTGCGGACATAATCGTACAGATGATTTTCCTGACAGATATCCTGTTCCAGTCTGCTAAGAGCCAGATGAAGCTTTCCTGTTATTTCGCCGAAACGGTATGCCATTTCCTCATCTCCATGGGCAAAAAGTTTTCTGGAATCCAGACGGTTCCCTTTCATTCTGCGGCAAAGAATACAATATATTTCTCCTTCCTGCACTATCAGCTTTCCATCTTTTGCGGGAACCGGTTCGGAAACGTGAATATCTGACTCCTTCAACGCCTGAGATATTTCGATATGACGTTTCAATCCTCCGGACAGGGCGGAGGTTTTCAGCATATATTCTTCTCCAACCTGAAAATCACTTTCACTGCTTTGGCCGCTCCCTTCATAATAAATTTCACCGACGATTTCCTGTTCCATTTCCCAATGTGCCAATATTCCTCTGATCGCTTTTTTTGACAGCATTATTTTTTCCTCCTGCTTTAAATTGATTCTGTAGGGTCTGACAGGATTATGGTCTTTCAGGTAAACGGCCGGACTGCATCCGTATTCCCGGCAAAAAGCCCTGTAGAAACCGGCATACGTATCAAAGCCATATTCCAGTGCGGTTTCCAGCATCCTTCTTCCTGCTGCGATTTCACAGATGGCATGAGCAAGCTTTCTGCGCGTTAGATACTGCCCCATGGGTATACCGGTTACTTTTTTAAAAAGCTCGCTGTAATAGACTTCAGAATAGCCAGCTATTTTGCTCAGCTCTTTTGCCTGTATTTCTGCTTTCAGATTTTGTTCCATATAGTCCAGCGTAAGCTGTACTCTGTCGAGAGTATCCAAAACCATATTTGCCGCCTTTTGTCAGTTCCCTTTCATGTTGTTTGAAATGTATTTCTGCAGAAGTTCTTTCTAAAGATATTCTATCACAGAGCGCCAGAAAAACATTTCCGAAACCAGGGATTTACTCAATTTTACAACCTCAGGTTTTTCATCTCAGGGTCGTCCAATCTTTGTTCAGCATCCTTTCTGCAGAACTCGGTATAGATAAAAGGAACAAGGAATTGTTGGAAAAGAACACATGTTGTGGTATTCTACAAGAGGTGGAGCTTGTTCCGGAGATATTGACGGAGGATATCAAGTGAAAGAGAATATACATAAAATATTTGAAGATTGGAATGAAACAATTGTATGGTCCTGTCTGCAGGGGATAATGGGAGAAATACACACTAACTTGTCTGAGGATGCGGCAATGGCAATATTGGGAGATTTTGCGTTTTTTGCCGGAAATCCGAGTGAGGAATTAATTCGATTTAAGCCTGAAAGCAGCAAGCGGGATTTTATTATTATGGTTTCGCGAAATGCCATGTGGGCTAATTTGATCAAGAAGTGTTACAAAGATAAAGCGAAGAAAGTTATAAGGTATGCAATTAAGAAGGAAGCGATATATAATAAATGGTCGGCAGCCTTAGCGGAAAAGCTGGGATATCACTTTAGTCATGAATATACAGCCTATGAGGTAACAGGATACTAAGTGCTGTTTGGATGCAGCTTTTGTAAAAGGCGCAGATGGAAATGGTTTTTATTATTAGCTGAGGTGTGAAATGTTAGAAAAATTTAAATATAGAAAAGCGGCATTGGAAGATATTGATGAACTGGTAAGAACAAGGATTATTGTCCTTCGTGCAGCAAATAAACTGTCAGATGATGTGGATATGGATACAGTGGAGCATGAATCGTACGCATATTATAATCGGGCTTTGGAAAAAGTTGAGCATATTGCATATCTAGTATATGATAACGAAAAGTTTATTGGAGCCGGCGGCGTGAGTTTTTATCAGGTTATGCCTACTTACCATAATCCTACTGGCAAAAAGGCTTATATTATGAATATGTATACGGCACCGGAATATCGCAGGCAGGGAATTGCATTTCATACGTTAGATTTACTGGTACAGGATGCGAAGAAACAGGGCGTGTCACAGATTGCGTTAGAAGCAACGGATATGGGCCGCCCCTTGTATGAGAGATATGGATTTGTTAAAATGGAAGATGAAATGGAGTTGGTACAGTGAGTAAGTTAGATTACCGTGTTCAAAATAAAAAAGCGTGGGAATATAATGCGTATGAGTTTTGGGTGAAACAATCGGGCGCACCGGCTGAACGGGCAAAAAAGGATTTAGAGGATCCTATAGGAATGTTGAGAAGATATTCTGATTATTTTGATGCTTACGAAGGTGTTAAAGTAGCAAACATATGCGGTTCCTGCGGAAAGAAGGCTGTTCCCTTAGCTATTTTAGGAGCAGAAGTTACCGTTTTTGATATTTCGGAAGATAATAAGAAATATGCGGTTGAAACCGCAGCTGCCGCTGAAGTTGATCTGAATTTTGAAGTATGTGATATACTGGAAATTGACATGGAAAAGTACGGAAATTATTTTGATGTAGTGTTTATGGAAGGAGGAGTATTACATTACTTTCATGAGATTGATGAATTTATGCGTATTATGTATTCGCTATTGAAAGACGATGGAAAAATGATATGCAGTGATTTCCATCCATTTACAAAAATATCGGATATATTGAATTTTGAACAACCGACTATGAGCTACTTCTCAAAAGAAATATTCGAAGGAGAAATGGCACATGCCCGCTTTTTTGAAGCAAATGTCCGGGAGCGGATGCCTAAATGCAGTTATAGAAAATATACGATTAGTGAGATCATCAATTCAGTCATAAATAGCGGCTTTACGTTAAGCAGGTTTGATGAGCATCCTGCATGGACAAATGAAAAGATACCGGGCGAATTTACGATTACGGCGAGGAAATAACGTGAATAACAAAACGGAAGAATCAAGAATTGCATACAATAAAATAGCATTTGAATATGATACATCAAGAGAAGGGCAATTTACAAGATTTTATATTAAGGAACTTTCAGATACAGTAGATTTGAGTATGGGTGACGTGGTTCTTGATGTTGCATGTGGAAACGGAACTCTGTTGAGAGAATTGTCGAAAAAAGCAAAGATTCAAGCGAATGGAATAGATATATCAGAGAATATGATTGATTCTGCAAAGATGCGATACCCTGATATGAATTTTGAAGTAAAGTCATGCTATCCTCTTGAATGGAGCGATGAAAGTATTGATGTTATAACCGTATGCTGTGCCTTTCATCATTTTGATAATCCGCAAGGTTTTGTAAATGAATGTAAAAGAGTTTTGAAGAAAAATGGCATAGTGTATATAGCTGACCCTGATTTTAGAGCAGTGGCCAGGTTTGTTGCAAACAAAATTTTGTTTCCCCTTTCCAAAAGCGGAGACGTAAGGGTATACAGTAAAAAAGAGCTGGAGGAAATCTTTTACGATTGTGGGTTTAAAACCGTACAGGCTTATAAAAAAGGAAGAGGAGTGTTTCTGAAAGCTAAAAAATAGATTTTATATTTCGTGCATATAAATTTTTTCGATTTCTCCCCAAGGCGCTATTTTTCGGTCAATGACTTTGAAGCCATACTTTTCGTAAAGGTTTTCGTGGTCGCTTACCAAATACACTTGATGAAATCCTAATGTTTGCAGATACGATATTGCATAGGAAATGAGTTTTTGACTTAGGCGTTGTCCTCTATACTTTTCATCCACGAACAGGTAACCAATGTAAGGTGTGTAGGGAACATCTGGAATACAATCACTTTTGGCAGCGGTACAGTAGCCCACAATATCATTTTCATGGAGAGCGACGATCACACGTTCCCAATCTGTAAAAGTATGGTTGGACATATTTTGGGATAAAGATTTTCCGGCTTTCCATGAGCAGTTTTGTGCAAATTGACTTACTTCTTTCCACATGTCATCAGATGATGTGAGTAACAGAAAATTCATGGGTGATTCCTCCGATTTCTTTTATTTGGAGGATTGATTTCCGGACATCCCCCCGAAGCAATTATGTTTTTACCTGTTACTTATATTCTAGCATAATTTGGAGGAAATTTCTATGAAAGCATTGATCATTGGCGGAAGCGGAAGCTTGAGCGGCTTTCTGGCGCAAAAAGCCATGAAACAATATGAGGTCTGGGCGGTGACCCGGGGGCAGAGAAGGCTGCCGGAGGGCATTTGCGGGATTGTGGCGGACCGGAATGAAGAAAGGGCGTTTCGGGATGTTGTTTTTAGGCAGCAGACACAGTGGGATGTTGTGTTTGACTGTATCTGTATGAATGAATACCATGCCAGACAGGACCTTGAAGTGATTTCTCGGGTAACGAAACGGCTGGTAGTGATTTCTACCGATTCTGTTTATGATCCGAGGTGCAAAGAGGTGCTCCAGACAGAAGACGGCATTTTTGTGGAAGAGACAGGAGCGCCGGAAACATGTACTTATGCCGGAAACAAGAGGAAAATGGAGCGGGTGTTTGAGGATTATTTTGCAGCGTGCAGGAAACGGGAATGTGAAAGCAAAAAAGAGTGGGGATGCGATCATATGCAGGTTACCCTGTTCCGTCCGGGTCACATTTATGGACCGGGATTTCTTACCGGATGTTTTCCGGAGCAGAGCAGGCAGGAGGGCCTTCCGGAACAGATTCTTCGGGGAGAGGCGCTGCGGCTTGTGGCGGAGGGGATATACCTGACCCAGCCAATCTTCGTTGGGGATCTGGCGGATGCTATGCTGGACTGTGTGGACAAGCCGGCAAGCTTTCAGGAAATTTTTTGTATCGGCGGTCCTGATATCATGGAGAACCGCCGGTACTATGAGATCATGGGAGAACTATTGGGAACAAGAGCGGTTATCGAAGAAATTCCACTGCATGGGTATTTTGACCGCCACCCGGAATTTCAGGGGCATTTATGCCACAGGGCATATGATTTGGCGAAACTGAAAAAGGCCGGTGTGAAAGTTCCGGCTGTTTCTTTTAAAGAGGGGATGAGGGCACATCTGAAAAGCCTTGGGTATCTGTAGACCAATGCATTTGGACAGATTATTTTTTCCTGCGCAGTTTTAAAGAAATGTTTTTATCTGCGGCATTTTTTTGGAATAAACCGGCGGCATAAATGGCTTTTTCTTTTAATGAAAGATTTAAGGTGTTTTCGTCCAGTTCGCTGACAATATTTTCCAGATCATTTAATGCCAGCAAATTGACTGCGGTACAAAACAGTGTTTTCCTGCGCCCGTCATTATATTGATTCAGAAGATGGTCCAGCAGGTCTTTTTTCCTTTGCTGCTCTGCCAAATAAAGTTCTGCCCCCAGCTCACGGAACCTGTCCATATCCGTTTTCTGGTTTTGGTGGGTGATAAAAGAATCATATTCGTCTATTTTGTCATATTTTTCGCAGGGAAAATTTTTACACTGGAAACAGTATGCGGGATTTTCATGCTGTAAACTGCACTTTGCAATGGGACAGGATTGGTTTCCCTCTCCGCCGCAGCAGCCGGGGCAATATTGACCTAAATTCATGGAACATAAGCCGCAGTTTAATACACAGGGAAAATTGTAAATCTTCTCTTTTGAGATTTTTCATAGGAGCCTTTCTCAGCCTTACAGGCATGTTATCATAATATAGGAACCAACTGTGCCGCTTCCCTTATTCTAACATAAGTCAGATGGTACGGTAACAAAATTTATTGAAAGAGGTGCAACATGGTTTATTTATCTAATTTTAAGTTTCCGGATGTGGGACGGGAAGATGACTTTATATTTGGGCAGAAAAGGACGTGCTATGATACCTATTACCCGTTTCAGATCTTATCGAAACATAACCTGACAAGGCTTGACTTTGAACCGGTCACGATCTTGTATGGCGGCAACGGTTCCGGAAAGACTACTGCCTTAAATGTGATCGCGGAAAAACTGGGGCTGGACCGTGACACCTTATACAACCGTTCCAATTTTTTTGAAGACTATACAAAGCTGTGTAGTTATGAAGAGGAACTTAAGATCCCTGCGGACAGCAGGATCATCACCAGCGATGACGTGTTTGATTTTATGCTGAACTTAAGGAGTATCAATGACGGTATCAACAGAAAAAGAGAGGATTTGTTTGAAGATTATCTGGAAGCGAAGTATGCCCGTTTTCAGATGAAGTCGTTAGATGACTATGAGCAGTTAAAAAAGGTGGTCCAGGCAAGGGGCAATACACAGTCGAAGTATATCCGGAAGAATATCATGGATAATGTCCGGGAGCATTCCAATGGTGAGAGTGCATTCCTTTATTTTGCGGATAAGATCAAGGAAAACGGGCTTTATCTGCTTGACGAGCCGGAAAACAGCCTGTCGCCGGAAAAGCAGCAGGAGCTGCTTAAGTTTCTGGAAGATTCGGTAAGATTTTTTGGCTGCCAGTTCGTGATAGCCACACATTCCCCCTTCCTGCTATCCATGAGGGGAGCAAAGATCTATGATATGGATGAGGAAGTAGTGGATGTAAAGCGTTGGAGCGAGCTTGGAAATGTGAGGGCCTATTTCAATTTCTTTAAGAAGCATGAAACAGAATTTGAATGATTTTATCTGACCGGCGAAGAGGGAAATGTTTGAAAAACCGGGTGTTTCAAAATTATTACATAATTTGAACTTAAAATTCCGTAAATTTATTTCCCTGAAAGGGTGATAGAATGGCGGTTAATAAGGGAGTGAGCACATGGAGATCAGGTACGTAAAAGCTGAGGATAAGGATTTTTGGTTCCGCTTAGACCGGCACCTGCCGGAAACAGAATTTGACCGGAAGGTCCGAGACCGGATGGGGTATATATTATCAGAAGACGATAGTCCGGCTGCCTTATTGAGGTATCATTTATTTTGGGATAATACGCCCTTTTGCACCATGTTGTTTGTGGATTGGGAGCATCAGGGAAAGGGATATGGCAGGGAACTTATGTCACGTTGGGAAGAGGATATGAAAAAAGCCGGGTATGGGATGGTCATGGTTTCCACCCAGGTTGATGAACAGGCCCAGCATTTTTACCGAAAGCTCGGATATCAGGATGCAGGAGGCCTGGTCATAACGATTCCCGGGTATGAGCAGCCTATGGAACTGTTTTTGATCAAAAAGATATAATAAGCGGCCGGCATCGGCCCGGGCGGTTCTGGGAGTCCTGACCGGTGCCGGATACAAGATTCTGTCAGGTGTTACACTGACGCCACATATTTTTTATGGTGCAGCGGTAGACCAGATAATAGATCGCCGCAATCCCGGAAAGGATAACGAAGCAGACAGCCATCCCCCCAAGCTCGCCGCTGGTGATCCTTCCGTCGTTACCAAAGATAAGAAGCCCGTAAAGAAGATACATGGCGATCATCCCGACTAAGGCAGGGATTCTAAACACCGGCGCTGCCTGTGCCCGGATCTCCTTTTGTAAAAAGGCGGGAGAAGCGCCAAGCCGCTTTAAATCTTCAAACACATAGCGGTTATTTAAGGTGATCGTCATGCAGCGGGTATAACTGATGACCATCGCCGCAAGGGAACAGATTATGGCGATGAACAGGAACATCATAAGGAACACGGAAAATGTCCTGGTGAAGTCGGTCTGGTCCAGGATCCGGCATTTGGGCATATAGGTCCAGAAAGTGCGGAATTCGCTGGTGTCGGGTTCGGAGAAACTAAGTTGTGTCATTCGAGGCGTATCTCCCCAATAGACTTCCCCGTTTTGGTTAGCATAGTATTTGGTTACCCGGTCATAATAAATGGACGTTTCACATTCCGGTCCAAAGGAAGAGATCAACGTATAGAAAAAGTCTTCCGCAAATTCATAACTGTCTTCTCCGTCCATGTTAAAAAAGGCGGCGGTTCCCATCCAGTCAGGGGTAAGCCCTGAGGCGATGGTGTCATAATCTTCATTATTCAGTACATAATACCCCGGGTCGCTTACCAGAGAGTTATAGTGGGCGTATCCGGTGAAGCTGACAGGCAGGCTTTCCAATGTGATCATATTGGTAAGCACATTGGCAGTGTCATTAAAACGGTAGGTTCCGGTCTCATCATCGTTGGAAATTGGCATGTAACTGCCCTTTTCCACACAAATTTTTTTCCCGGTAAGGATCTCAAAGGAATTTTCCGATAAAAATTTTCCTTCTATAAAAAAGGGAATCCGTTCATAGTGAAAAGCATTGCCCTCATCCTCCACTTCTGTGATGCCGTCCATGGCAAGGGTTAAGTAGGGGGCGCTTTTGTAATCTTTGATCTTAAGGCCATAGTCGGCGGCAAGGGCGGCTATCTCCTCTTCCCCGGGGATGGCCTGGTCGGCCCGGTAATGATAATAGTAGTCATAAGAGCGGGCGTTTATTTCCATGGATGAACCGACGCTGATCATAGGGATATAAAAGATGGCAAAAGCGCTTCCTGCGATCAGTACGGTACTTACAAGGAGATTGTTCACCGTCTGTTTTCCCTGGAATTTCATCATGCTTCTGGCAATCAGGTTTTTGTAAGGATTCTTTTTGTGGGAACGCCAGCCGTGTACCACGGTATGGAGCATGATCATATAAAGTCCGACAAAAACAGGGGCATACAAAATGTTGATCCATGCCGGGGAATAGGCGCTGAACAATTTCGCATAAAGTCCAGGGGCATTGTAGCCAAGGACGGCGCCAACAAGCACCAACAGCATACCCACAGGGCCGCACCAGATGCCCGGTTTTCTGACAGGTTCATTCCGGTGTTCTTCATGCATGACTTCCATGATGTTGGTCTTTTTCAGATAACGGTATGCGGTAAGGCAGGAAAAGGTCACCACGATGACAAAAAATACGACTGATAAGTACAGGCATTTAAAGTCAAAGGTCAAAGCCATCTGGGTGCTGTCTGTGATCAAGAGCCGAAAGCTGTTCCACAAAGTCATGACAAAGGGAAATCCGGCCAGGATACCGGCAAAAGCGGAAGCGGAGCTTAAGATCAACACTTCCCTTAGCAGGCCGGGAAGGAGACGCTGCCCGGATGCCCCGAGGGCCATAAGCGTTCCAAGCTGTCTGGCTTTTTTTCGGAAAAAGAGACTTGCGGCATAAACGGTAAAGACCACACAGCCAAACAGTGCAAGGACAAAGACGGCCACCATTTGTTTGCGGCTGTCACCCCCTTCCGGGAGCACCAAAAGCACGGTGGGAGAAAACATCATGGCGGAATAAGCGGTGATCAGCAGCAGGGAGACAAAATTGCAGAACAAGTATAGTTTTGCCTGTGCCAGGTCTGCTTTTTGTAATTTTTTTTCTAAAAACCGTAATGTCATAAGATCACTTCCTTCCCTTGTTCTGGCTATTGGTTTCAGGTTCCATGCTGCTCATTTTCCGGATTGCGTCTAAAAGGCGGTCTTGAAAAGCACTCCGTTTTTCTTCTGGGGCTATGCCGGAAAGGGCGGTATCGGCAGTTAATGTGTCGTATACCATCCCGTCCTTAAGCAAAATCACGCGGTCGCAGAAGGAAGCGGCAAAGCTGTCATGGGTGACCATAAAAATAGAAGCCCCCAATTTTTCCCGGGCATTTTCAAAAGATTCAATGACGGCCCGGCTGGATTTACTGTCAAGGTTCCCGGTAGGCTCATCCGCAAGGATCAAAAGGGGCTGATTGATAAGGCTTCGTGCCACCGCAGTCCGCTGCCGTTCCCCACCGGAGACCTCAGCAGGATATTTTCCGGCAATATGGTCAATGCCAAAAAGGGCTAAAAGTCTGTCGGCAAGACGTTCCGCCTCTGAATCCACCTTCCCCTGGATGATCCGGGGAACCAAAATATTTTCCCTTACGGTCAGGCCGTCAAGAAGCATGAAATCCTGGAACACAAAACCCAGCTTTTCATTGCGGGTCTTGGCAAGGCCGTTTTCGGAAAGTCCTTTCAGTTCCTGCCCGCCTAAGGTAATGGTTCCCTCTTCAAAGGGAATATAGCAGGAAATGCAGTTTAGCAGTGTGCTTTTGCCGGAACCGGAAGGCCCCATGACCGCTACAAATTCCTGATCGGCAACGGACAGGTCAATTCCCTTAAGCACGGGATAAGATTTGTTTCCACTCTGGTATGATTTGTGAAGATTTTTTACATATAACATGGTTTATTTCTCCTTTAACTTTCTTTTTTATTAGTGTAGCAAAGAAAAAGAAAGCCGGAAAAAGGGTTGTCATATTAAGCAGTATTTTTGTAATGTTTGGAAAGGGATTGCAGGGATTGTAAAGTTTTGCAGGGATTTTGTAACGTTTGGCGGAGTGAAAAAATTTCTCTTGGCCGGCAGGATTGTTTGAGGTTTTAAATCATGTTATGATGATAAAAAATGTTTTGCGGGCAGCTTTAGTGGGATGCGTGCAAAAAACATGTGCGGAAATGAGGGATAATATGCTTCGGATTGGAATTTGTGATGACCAGCAGGAGGCCAGGGATGCCTTGCGTTTCGGGCTGGAAAAGGTGATCAGGGAAGAATCAGAACAGATTGTTTATGAGTTTTCAACAGGGGAGAGCGCAGTGCGCTGGCTGAAGAAGCACCCGGGTGAAATTGACTTGTTATTCCTTGACGTGGAGATGAAGGGCATGAACGGAATGGAAGCAGCGGAGCAGATCCGGGAATTTGACCGGGAAATCTGTCTTGTATTTGTGACTGGGTATCCCGATTATGTGTTTGAAGGCTACAAGGTAAATGCCCTTGACTATGTGATCAAGCCGGCGGAAACGCAGAAGCTTTCGGAGGTGTTAAAGCGGGTGCGCAGGCAGATCTTTGACGGAAGGGAAAGAACCTTTTCCTTTAAAAACCCGGAAGGAACTTACCGCCTTCCGTTATCGGGAATTTCCTATTTTTACAGTGATAAAAGAAAGGTGAATGTAGTCTGTGCAGGACAGGAAGGACGTCTTACCCATACCTTTTACGGAAAGCTGGATGAAGTGGAGGAGCAGCTTTTTGGCGTGTTTGTGCGGGTACACCAGCGGTATCTGGTAAACCCGGGGCGGGTTACCCGCATTGGCGGGGAAAGCGTCACCATGGATGGGGAAGATATCCCCATGAGCCGAGCCATGAAAGAGGAAGCTGTGGTAAAGCTGGCAAAAGCCATGCTGGAAGGAGATAAAGGATGAGCGCCGGGGAATCCGTTAAAAATCTTATGCTCAGCGGCCTGGGAGTAGCTGCAGCGTTTTTTCTATACTTTGTCTTGACCAGGCTGATCCGGGTAAAAGAAAAATGGTGGTGCAAGGCCCTGCTGCATTTCAACTGCTGGCAGGCATGCATCATGATCATTTTTGTCGGTGATATCGATAATCTTTCTCTCAGTCTTCTGATCTTTCTGCTGCTTTTGTGGATTACCTGCAGGGGAACCGGACTTAAGAAACTGACGCTGGGACTGATGTTTTCCAGCACGGTTTATGCGTTTAACGGGTTTTGGGATAATTGTGTGGCGTATTGGGCCCATATATTTGGAATGGATCGGTTTTATGCGGACATGTATCTGGCAGGCAGGCTGTTTTTTGCAGTGGTTCTGTATCTGACCATTCGTTTCCGGAAGACGGATAAAGACTTTGAACTTTCTAAACCGCTCTGGAGGCTTATGCTGTTTTTGACATTTTCCCCCATAGGGATCATGTTTTCCGTGATTTTGTTGACCAGTCCGTTTGTGAAGTTTGAAAGCATCCTGGTTGCAGATTCGGTCTTGTTTTTGGTGGTGATCGTGTCCTTTATAGGGCTTTTGCGTGCGCTGACGGTGTTGGAGAAGCAACAGAGGCTGGAAAGGAAAAATCTGCTGGCAAATCAAAACCAAAGATATTATGAAGCCATGGAACAGCAGCAATTTGAGATCCGCAGGCTGCGCCATGACTTAGCAAACCACCTCCAGACCCTTCTTGCTCTGCCGGCTTCTCAAAAAGATGACTATGTGAAGGGCATGATGGATCAGCCTGCCTTCGGCCAGGTGGTCACCTGGTGCGGAGATGTGACGGTGAATGCGGTGCTGACGGCCAAGGAAGGGCTGATGCGGCAAAAGGGGATCCGGTTTCACGCTAAGGCGGATATCCCGGGGGAACTTCCCTTTGAAAAGGCGGATCTTTGTGCGGTCTTTGCCAATGCGCTGGATAATGCGGTGGAAGGATGCGGGGCGCTGGAGAAATCCATGAGGGAAATTTACTTAGATGCCAGGGCTGGAAAAGGAATCCTGGCAGTAAATATTAAGAATGCCTGTCCGGTCAGGGAATTGGTACCCGGCGGGAAAGGCGTGCTGCCGGGTACCACGAAAAAGGATGCCCGAAATCACGGGTTTGGCTTAAGGAGTATACAGGAAATCGTGAAAAAGTATGGCGGGAGCATGGAGATTGAGCAAAGGGAAGGGGAGTTTAACCTGTTTTTGTATCTGCCCGTTCCGGAATGATCTTGATAGATTAATTCTACTAATTTTGCCCGAACAGTTTGAAAATCTTAGATCTTCATTTACGATGAACCCGCGGAAAAGATTTCGGCATATAGAATTGGAATCTGCACGCAGGCTATGCTATAATCGTTTTGTATAGAATAAAATAGGCAGGTGGAAACCTTTATCATAAAGGATATGATTACGGTATGGAAAATTTAAAGCTTGTGAAAGAACAAAAACAGCAGATTGAGGATTTGGAGAGACAGATAAAGATCCTGGAGGAAAAGCTGCATTCGGCGGAAGAAGTGAACCGGTCAAAGAGCCGTTTTTTATCCAATATGTCCCACGATATCCGGACACCCATGAATGCGATCATGGGTATGACGTCTATTGGTTTGTCACATATTGATGAAAAATCCCGGGTACAGGACTGTTTAAATAAAATACACACGGCGTCCGCGCATCTGATGAGTTTAGTGAATGACGTACTGGATATGTCGAGGATCGACAGCGGAAGGCTGGTATTGAACGAGGAGCTGTTTTCCCTTGCGGACCTGATCCACGATGTTTCGGTGATCGTTCGGCCGCAGGCAGTCCAGAAGGAACAGGATCTGCGGATTGAGATTGGGCGGATCGAGGAGGAGGCTCTGCTTGGCGATCCGCTTCATCTGCGCCAGATCTTGGTGAATATCATTGGCAATGCGGTAAAGTACACGCAGGAAAAAGGTGAGATCATAGCGCGGTTTTCCCAGTATCCGGAGGAAGGCGGCATGGCGGAGAAAACAGCCCTTCCATATGTGTGGCTGGATTTCCAGTGCCAGGATAACGGGATCGGTATGAGCAGTGAATTTCTGGAGCGCATCTTTGTGCCTTTTGAGCGGGTGCACAATGATGTTACCAGTAAAATAGAAGGCACCGGGCTTGGTATGTCCATTGTGAAAAATTTGGTGGAACGGATGGGCGGACAGATTACGGTGGAAAGCGAGGAAGGCGCAGGGAGCTGCTTTACCGTGAAGGTTCCGATCGCCATTTCTCCGAAGAAAGAAGCGCTGTTAAATCTGCCTGTTGGAGAGACGGTGCTGATTGTGGAAAGTGAAAAAGTAAAAGCGCTGCAGATCGCGGAGTATTTAAAAGAAGGCGGGCTTTCCCCGGTACATCAGGAGAGCGGCTCCCAGGCGGTCACATGGCTGACGGAGGCTCAGTATGAAGAACATATGCCCTGTGCCATGCTTGTAGGGGATGAGCTGCCGGATATGCCGTCATTAAATCTGGTTTCCCATGTACGCCAGCTGGCAGGGCGGGAGTTCCCGGTGATCCTGGTATCGGAAGCGGATTGGGCGCAGATTGAATACCGGGCCACAAGGGCTGGCGTGAATGCCTTTGTTCCCTGTCCGTTATTTAAAAGCAGGCTGTTAGGCGCTTTGTCTGACCTGGTGGGCAGCGTCCAGGGAGATGACAGGAGTGCGGACCGGAAAAAGGACTACAGTGCATACAGAGTCCTTTTGGTGGAAGATATTGCACTGAATCAGGAAATTGCCGTGGAGCTTTTGTCGATGACGGGTGTGCAGGTAGAAGTAGCGGATGACGGAGCTCAGGTTGTGGAGAAGTTTGGAAATTCTCCGGAGGGTTATTTTGACATCATTTTTATGGATATCCATATGCCGGTGATGGACGGGTATGAGGCGGCCAGACGGATCCGGCAGATGAGCAGGGAAGATGCGGCAAAGGTGTGGATTGTTGCCATGACGGCGGATGCTTTTGTGGAGGACGTGCGGATGGCGAAGGAAGCAGGGATGAACGAGCACATTTCAAAGCCCGTGGAGCCGGAACATCTGCAGGAGATCTTGTACCGGCAGCTTCAATAGAGACGACAGATCCGACAGGGTGGGGGATAAGGATGATTGGGTTGACGAACCGTCAGGCACGGCAGTTTATGCTTTTAAAGCAGGGATTATTGGGGGAGTACAGATTTATCGGGAAACAGGGGGCGTATGAGTATGTACGCCAGGCGGGATGCATCCAGTTTGATCCTGTAGACGCATGTGGAAAAAATGCGGAGCTTACCTTACAGTCAAGAGTAAAGGGGTTTACTAAGAAAATGTTATATGAACTGCTTTATGAGGACCGTCTGCTTCTGGATTTTCCGGATAAAAACCTTTCCATCCTTCCGATGGAAGACTGGCCGTACTTTGAACGGTACCGGGAGGCGGCAAGAAAGTGCGGGAAGCAGTTTCCGGAGCTTCCAAAGTTTGAGGAACAGGCAAAAAATTACATTGCCGGAAACGGACCGGTCAGCTCCGATGACCTTCCCATAGAGGGGGATATCCACTGGCATTCTGCTATTCATTGGAGTGGTGAATGGCACGGGAAGACTAAGGCGGCGAGAGCGGTTTTAGAGCAGTTGTACTCTGCCGGGGAGCTGGTGATCCATCATAAACAGGGGGCCCGGAAATACTATGCCCTTGCGGGGGATCATGTGCCGGCAAAGATTTTAGATGCGCCGGATCCTTTGCCGGATGAGTTTGAGCATTTGAAATGGAGAGTGCTGCGCCGGATCTCGGCAACAGGGCTTTTGTGGAACCGTCCGTCGGATGCGTGGCTGAACATCTGGGGATTAAAAAGCCCGGAGCGCAACAGGGCCTTCAGGGAGTTATTGGAAGAAGGAAAGATTCTGGAAATTCAGGTGGAGGGGATCAAAAACTGCCTTTACTGCAATGCCGGGGATCTGCCGCTTATGGATCAGGTCCTTATGGATGGAACATACAAATCCCGCTGTGAGTTCCTTGCCCCGCTGGATTGTTTTTTGTGGGACAGGAATCTGGTCAAAGAGCTGTTTGGCTTTGATTACCGGTGGGAAATCTATACCCCTGCCGTAAAACGCAAATACGGGTTTTATGTGCTGCCTATTTTGTGTGGAGAGCGGTTTGTGGGGCGGATCGAGGCGGTTGCGGAAAAAAAGGCGGGTGTACTCACTGTGAAAAACATCTGGTTTGAGGATGGGATAAGGCAGACGAAGAAGCTGTCTCATGAGATCGATCAGTGCGTGAAAAGGTTTGCCAAGTTTAATGAGTGTAAAGAGATATGGCGAGGATAGACAGCATGAAAAATAAGGTATTCCACAGGTTGTTTGACTGCGGCACGCTCATCGCGATCCTTGCGCTGGCCTGGCCGACGATGTTAGAGCAGCTTATGCAGACGGCTGTCCAGTACATTGACACGGCTATGGTGGGAACGCTTGGAACACAGGCGACTGCGGCGGTAGGTTCCACGGGAACGGTCAATTGGCTCATCGGCAGTACAATTTCCGCAGTGGGCGTAGGATTTCTTTCCTACATAGCAAAAGCATACGGAGCAAAAGACCAGGCCGCCGCAAAACGCGCAGTTGCACAGGCGGCCTTGCTTACATGCGTTTTGGGAGTTGTCTTTACGGTGCTGACTGTGTCGTTAAGCGGCGTTATTCCTGTCTGGATGCGGGTGGATCCCGGGATACGGAAAATGGCATCCACATATTTCCTGATCTTATATCTGCCTATGCTGCCAAGGACGGCAAGTATCATTTTTGGCACGGTGCTGCGTTCGGCGGGGGATACCAAATCGCCGATGAAGATTGGCCTTCTGGTGAACCTGGTCAATGTGGCGCTTAATTTCCTTTTGATCTATCCTGTACGGCAGATAAAAGTAGCTTCCCTTCATGTTACCATGTGGGGGGCAGGGCTTGGCGTGGTGGGTGCGGCGGCTGCCAGCGCCATTGCGTTTACGGTCGGCGGGATCTGTATCACATGGGTTCTTTGGAAGCATCCGGCAATCTCTCCGAAAGGTCAGAGGTTTGCTCCGGACATGGAAATCCTAAGGCCTTGTATGAGGGTGGCTTTCCCTAATATGCTGCAGCGCTTCGGAACTTCTCTTGGGTATGTGGCGTTTGCCGCTATGATCAATTCTCTGGGGGAGGTGTCCACGGCGGCCCATACCATCGCCAATACAGTAGAGTCCTTATTTTATATTCCGGGATATGGGATGCAGACTGCGGCGGCAACCCTGGCCGGCAATGCATACGGAGCTAATGACGGGAAGCGCATGAAACGGCTTGCCGCCATGTTTATCCCGCTTGAGACTGTTTTGATGATAGGCTCCGGCGCCTGCCTGTTTTTAGCGGCGCCGGTTTTGATGGGGCTGTTTTCCGCACATGATGCAGTGATCGCATTGGGAACAACGGTTTTGCGCATGGTGGCGGTATCGGAGCCTTTTTACGGCTTTTCTATTATAATTGAAGGGCTTATGATGGGCGTAGGGAAAACAAAAGCGCCTTTTGTATACAATATCATTGGTATGTGGTTTGTCCGCATTGTGGGAACGTTTATCTGCACACAGCTTCTTGGACTTGGGCTTATTTCAGCTTGGGCGTGCATGATCGCTCACAATCTGCTGTTGTTTGTGCTGTTTTTGATCTGCTATGTGAAGGGCGTGTGGAATCCTCTGGAAAAAAGGTATGTGTGAGATCGGCGTTTTACTATATGCAAAACGCCGCGTACAGCGGGATAGCCTCAATTTCCCCGTCGCATCCGAAATTCTTACGGGAAAGCCGGATCATTTTTTTTGGCTGTGCCATTTTGATGAAATGCTTCAGGCTTTTGGCATTTACATGTTCCCCTGATTTTACCTCCACAGGGATTATGTTTCCTTCTTTTTGTATCAGGAAGTCTATTTCAGCCGCAGGGGATTCCGAGGTCCAGTAATACAGATGGTATCCGCCTGCTGTGAGAGTTTGGGCCACATAATTTTCGTTAAGCGCCCCTTTATAGAGCTCTGAAATTCTATGTATGAATTATAACTTGCAAGTGACTTTTGTTCGAGAAAAGATCATTTCAAAATGATTTTTATATATAAAACATCATAGCCGTTGCCGTAAACCGCCCATCCGTCATCTCCAAAGAAAGAGAGCCATTGTATTTGTGCACCGTTTTGCGCACGCTCTTAAGCCCCCAACCATGGTGTATGTTATCCTTCTTGGAGGTAAGAAAAAGCCGTGGCCCTATTGGGGAGTGGCCGATGCAGGGATTGGAGACATTGATCACAAGGAAGTGGTGGATGCTCCTTAAAGTGATCCGGATGACAGGGGTATCCCCGGGCAGGTTTTCTTTTTCCCGATCCATGGACTCTATTGCGTTGTCGAGGAGGTTTGTCAGCACCGTGCACAGGTCGTCCTCCGCAATCCCCGTGTTGGCGGGGAGCTGGGCATTGATGTCCATGGCATAGCCCTTTTCCGTGGCAAGCTGTTTTTTGGCGTTCAGCACGGCATCCACGATCCCCACGCCTGTCCACAGGACTTCCGAAAGCTGCTCTACGGGTTTGCTGATGTGGGAAATATACCGGCGTATTTCTTCGCATTTCCCTTCCCCTGCCAGATGGTAAATGGTCTGCAGGTGGTTTTCCATGTCGTGGAACAGCATGGCGTTTTCGGACCATGCCTGCAGGAGCAGCCGGTATTGGCTGCCCAGCATTTTGACTTTTTCCGCTTCTTTCTCTTTTTTCAGTAATTTCCGATTCCACATACCGATACCTTCCGCCTGTTGGTGGGACGTTTGCTGCGCCGCGGGCTCAGATACGCCGTTTCCAAAATTCCAGGAGCTTTTCCTTTAGGGCCGGGAGTCTGGCCTGACTCACCGGCAGGCGGGTGCCGTCTTTCAGGAGGGCCTGGTTTTCCCGGATGCCCATGACTTTGGACAGGTTCACGATGCAGCCCCTGTCGATAAAAAAGAACTGCTCCCCGCCTAACTCCCCGTAAACCTGGGCAAGGGTGCGGCGTACCCGGCGGCAGGAGTTTTTCCCCTCCGGGCCGCCGGGAAGGTCCGTCACCAGCAGGGCGTTTTTGCCCTCGTGGGTGATGTATAGGAGGTTCTGCAGGGGAATCCGTTCTAATCGGTTCTGGCTCTCTATCACGTAGCTTTCCCGAAGCTGAACCTCCACCATGGCCGCGGCGTCCAAAAGGGCGTGGGTGAGCCTTGCCCCAGGGTCTGTCTTCGGGATATAGCGGAACACCGAAAGTTCGTAGGCGTCCAGCACATATTCCATATGGGAAGTGATGAAAATGACCAGCACATCGGGCAAAAATTCCTTCGCCCGGGCGGCAAGCGCCATGCCGTCCAAGCCTGGCATCTCGATGTCCAGAAGGAGAAGGTCGAACACCGTGCCGTCTTCAATCTCGTAAAGCAGGGCCTGCCCGTTTTCAAATGACTGTGTCCGGACAAAAACCTGATGGCCTGCGTAACAGTCCGATACGAAGTTATTCAGTTTTTCCAGTAAAACCGGTTCGTCGTCACAAAGCCCCACTCTGATCATAGTTTCCCGCCTGTCGTTTAAAATTTCTAATCTTATTATAAACAGTATCCCCGTCTGCAACAATATTTTTTAAAGGACAAAAATTTTTTTGAGGGACAAAAAATGGGTTTTGGAGGACAGGTTGGATTTTTCCTTTTTTAACAGCTATACTAGTGTCAGAGAGAAGAAAGGGGCGGTTTCCGGTATGGAGAAGAAAACTGCCGGGAAAGGAACGGCTTTCCGGGCGATCAAAAACAATTTATATATTATGGGTTTTGCGTGGCGTATCTGCCCGTTGCGGGTGGCTGCCAACGGGATTTATTATGGGCTTGAGCAGTTTGAGTATCTGTTTTTTTCGGGATTTTTTATGAAAAAGGTGCTGTCCTTAATTGAAAACGGAGGCAGTTTTCAGGAAATCCTTGCCTTTGCGCTGATTACGGCCGGGCTGTTTGGCGCTGTCTGTCTGTTCAACGGCTGGTATGTCAATTATCTGACCCCGGTGACGGATGTGAAGGTTTATCAGGGGCTTTACCACGCCCTGTATCAAAAGGCGGGGAACGCAGATCTGTCCTGCTTTGAGGACAGCGATTTTTACAACCGCTATATGATGGCCATGGCGGACAGCGACAAGCGGCTGACCCAGACCATTGATAATGGGTGGCATATCCTGATCGGTACGATAGCGGTGGCGGTCTCCTGGGTGATGATGTTCCGGATCGACCATTACGTGATCATTTTTGCGCTGGCGCCCATCATCGGCAACTTCGTGTTTGCCAACGCCCTGAATAAGCTGACCTACCGGATCTATGAGGAGTCCATGATTTTCCGCCGGATCGCGGACTATGTGAACCGGGTCATCCATCTGGTTGATTACGCCAAGGAATTGCGTATGACGGATATTTTCCATGTGATGGAGAAAAAACAGGAGGACGCCAAGGCGGGGATTACCGGAACCATGGACAAGTATCTGGTGAAAAACGTGCTGCTTGGCTGGGGCTACCTGTACATTACCTTCGTGGTCATATTCGAGGGCGTGATTTTTTACGGGGCCTGCCGCACCATGGTGGCGAAGGCCATGCCCCTGTCGGATTTCGCGGTGCTCACCACCCTTATGACCTCCGTTTCCTGGATCTTGATCCGATACACGAAAGCGCTTCTGGAGAGCATGAAGAACAGCCTTTTCATCCAAAATCTCCGGGATTTCCTGGACTATGAGCCCGCCATCCCCGAGGATGCGGACGGGATCATGCCGGATGGGGAAATCAAGAGCCTCGAGTTTCGGGATGTGGGGTTTGCCTACAAGCCCGGCAGGATGACGCTTAAGCATATCAGCTTTACCCTGAGGGAAAAGGAAGCCTGTGCGCTGGTGGGTTATAACGGGGCGGGCAAGTCCACGCTGGTAAAGCTGCTCCCGCGGTTTTATGACCCCACGGAAGGGGAGATTTTGTTAAACGGCGTCAATATCAAAGAATATAACCTGAAAGCTTACCGGGGCCTGTTTGCCGCCGCTTTTCAGGACGGGAAGATTTTTGCAAGGAGCATCCGGGATAACCTGGAGATGGGAAAAGGGGAAAAGAAAGAGGGCTGCCTTCGGGATGTCCTTTCCCGGGCAGGGCTTGGCCCTGTGGCGGAGGGGCTTCCCGGCGGCATGGATGCGGTCATGACCCGGGAATTTGCCCCGGAAGGCGTGGTCTTATCCGGCGGCCAAAGTCAGAAGCTGGTGGCGGCCCGGGCATTTTTGCAGGATGCCCCGGTGGGCATCTTTGACGAGCCCTCCAGCGCCTTAGACCCCATTGCGGAACATGAATTGATGGAGAATATTAAAAAGGACAGCGCCGGGCGGATCCTTCTTTTGATCTCCCACCGGCTTTCCTGCGTGCAGGATATGGAAAAGATCATTGTTTTGAAGGATGGGCGGATTGCGGAACAGGGAACCCACGGGCAGTTGATGGAAGCCGGGGGAGAGTACGCCGCGCTTTACCGGATGCAGGCGGAGCGGTACCGGATGGAAAAGGCGTTTGCCGACCCGCAGGAAGCGCTTGCGGAACCGCTGCCTGCGGGAAAAGGAGGAATGATGGGATGAAAAAACAATTTTCCAACCAGTTCTGGCTGCTTTCTTTTTGCTTTAAGACAGCGCCTAAGTTGATGCTGTTCAACCTGCTGATACCTGCTGAACAGAGCGTTTTTGTCTTTTTTGAATACACGGTCTGGATTGGGTACAACCTGAATGCGGCGGAAAACGGCGCTTCCTTTCCGCGTTTGGCGCTCCTTACGCTGGGGGTCTTCCTCGTATATCTGGTCCACCAGTTTATTGACAGCGTTTATTTCCATTGGTCTTTTGAGAGGGTAAAGCCGATGCTGACTTTTAAGCTCAGGGGGAAGATCTATGAAAAGGCAAAAGGGATGGATTTATCCTGCTATGACGACCCGGAATTTTATAATGACTTCGTGCTCTCCACCACCCAGACCGACCAATGTGTGGAGCGCTTTATGAATGACGGCAGGGATTTCGTGTCCACCCTCACCATTTGTGTCCTGTATTTTTCTTATCTGCTGGTCATGGATAAGACGGGGCTTCTCCTGGCGCTTTTTGGCAGCTTTTTCAATCTGTGGGCGGGGAAAGCTTACTTCCGGTTACAGGAAAAGGCAAGGCTTGAGAAGCTGCCCTTCGAGCGGCAGCGGGATTACCAGCACCGGGTGTTTTATCTCCACGATTATGCTAAGGAACTGCGGCTCCACCCGGAGATGAAGGGGCTGCTGCTTCAGGATTTTGACCGCTGTAATGAGACGGTCAATGGGATCAACAAAAAGTATGGCTTCAAGCTATGGGCGCTTGGGTTTGCCCGGGGGTACCTGCCGGTTTATTTCCTGCTTTATGCCGTGTACCTTCCGCTGCTGCTTTATAAGGCGATGGTACTGAAAGCTATTTCCCTGGCCGACGTGGTGGTCCTTTTGGCGGCGGTCCGCAGGATGATCGGCCGTTTCGGGGAGTTGGTGGGGTATTTCCCGAGTTTTGCCTATAATGGTGCGTTTATTGAAAAGATACGCCGTTTTCTGGCCTTTGAGCCGAAGATCATAAGCGGGGATAAGGGGGTGGAGGGAGAGTTTGAAAGTCTTGCCCTTTTCCATGTGGATTTTTCCTACGGCAGTGGCCATGAGATTCTCCGCGACATCAACCTGGAGATCAAGAAGGGGCAGAAGATTGCCCTAGTGGGGTATAACGGTGCGGGAAAGACCACGCTGGTAAAGCTCTTAATGCGGCTTTACGATCCATGCGGCGGGGTAATTTTACGTAACGGTGTGGATATCCGTTCCCTGCGGCTGGATGAATACCGGAAAGGGATCGGGGCGGTTTTTCAGGATTACAAGATTTATGCCGCGACCCTTCGGGAAAACGTGGTGATGGATCTTTGTGGGGGAACAAAGCAGGAGACCTATGAGGTGGAGAGCGCCCTGCACCGGGCAAAGTTTAATCTTTCGGAGCGGAAGCTGAGATATCAGATTGAGACGCCCCTTACCACGGAATTTGAAAAGGACGGGATCAATTTATCCGGCGGCGAGAGCCAGAAAGTGGCCATCGCAAGGACTCTTTACCGTGGGCATGACCTGATCATCATGGATGAGCCGTCAAGCGCCTTAGACCCCGCTTCCGAGTATCAGTTGAATCAGGAACTGCGGCAGATTGCGGAGGACAAGACGGTGGTTTTTATTTCCCACCGCCTTGCCACCGCCCGGGACGCGGACTGTATTTATATGATGAAGGATGGCCGGATCGTGGAACAGGGAACCCATGACGAGCTTCTTAAATTGGGCGGCGAATACAGCCGGATGTGGGAGCTGCAGGCGCAGGCCTACCGGTAAAAAGTTTCTCCTTAAGGATTTTCACTTTTAAATAACAGTTAAAAAAAGTTACCAAAAGTTAACTCTCCTTCAATTGTGCATTTCTCATAAGGCTGATAAGATAAAGACAGCAAAGGCCGATGCGGAAATCATGGAAGGATGGTTATCGTTATGCAGATAGGTGAAGTGATCAGGAAATACCGAAAAAGTAAAAATATGACTCAGGAGGAGATGGCATGCCGCCTTGGGATAAGCGCCCCGGCTGTAAATAAGTGGGAGAACGGAAATTCTCTGCCGGATATCACGCTGCTTGCGCCGATAGCAAGGCTTTTGGGCATCACCCTGGATGAGCTGCTTTCATTTCGGGAGGAGCTTACCAATGAGGAAATAAGGAATCTGGTAAAGGAAGCGGACGACAGATTTAAGACGGAATCTTATGAGGAAGTGCATTCATGGGTCAGGGGGATCCTGGGGCAGTACCCGAACTGTGAGTGGCTGATCTGGCAGATGGCGGGGATCTTGGACGCCCGCCGGTCAGGCCAGATACCGGACGCAGATCAGTATGATGAAGAAATCTGCGGCTATTATAACCGGATTTTGGAAAGTAAGGATGAGGAGCTAAGGGTACATGCCGCGGATTCCCTGTTTATGCATTATGCCAGAAAAGAGCAGTGGGATAAGGCGGAAGGATACCTGGTATATTATGCCAAGGATAACCCGGAGCGGAAACGGAAGCAGGCGTATCTTTACAGTAAGACCGGGCGGATACAGGAAGCATATAAGACCTATGAAGAAATTTTGTTTTCCGGTTATATGATGTTTAGTGTGGTGATGCACGGCATATATCTGCTTGCCATGGAGGAAGGAAACTTGCCGAAAGCACGTCAGCTTGTGGAGAAACAGCAGCAGATGGCAAAGCTGTTTGAGATGGGCGGGTATCATGAGGTTTCTGCGGGCCTGGAGCTGGCAGTGCTGGAAAAGAATGCAGACAAAACGCTGAAGATCATAGAAGAGATGCTTAAGAATATAGGATCGGTCAGCGCATGGGTGGAATCACCTCTTTATGAACATATGGCGTTTTGCAGGGAGGGGAGGGAAGAGTTTACCGCTCAGCTTCGCAGGAATCTGTTGGATGAATTTAAGAATGATAAGGAAAGCTTTGGGTTCCTGGAAGGGAATCCCCAATTTCAGGAACTTGTGAAGTAGAAGCTATTGTAAAGAGCTGCCGGCTGGCAGCTCTTTGAGGTTAAAATAAAGGCAGATATTTAAACTTTATTTAACGATTTTTAGTATATAAAGAACATAAGCGCAACCAGATAAATAAATAAACGGGAAGCAGTGGAGCCAGCTCATATGTTTGCTTTCAAAATGTAAGGCGACATAATTGTCCAGGGCAGCATCCACGCTTCCGGCTCCAAGCAGGGAGTCGGGAAAGCCGAGGCTGATAAATGCAAGGTAAATGACAGCTGAAAGTAACTGGATCATAATAAGCCCCTTTGCAAAATGATTGTTCAAACTTCCCCAATATAGCATAAAAGGATGGGGATGTCCAGGCACACTTTTTAAGGGGAGCTTGGTTGGGGAAAGGATTCCGTCTTGAAAACACCCTCCGGATTTTGTATGATATTAAATGTAGGGAATGAAAGCCTTGCGTCATGTGTGCATGGCAGTAAGAGATGGCATGGGGGAGCGGGATGGAGTATCATTACAGCATTAAAGAAGGAGAGCTTCTTTTAAATAACAGGATAGAAAACAGGCTGGCCGCCATAGCTGAATTTTTGTTCCGGTTGTTAAAACTGGTTATGCTGATGCTTTCTTTTTGCATTACGGTGTATGTGACCTACCTTATCTTCAGGGAATGTATTGTGGAGGCTACACTGAGCAGCTGCATTCCCTTAGGCTCTATTTTTGCCACCTTTGGTTCTGCGGTTATTTCCGTGATCTCTCTTTACTGTAATAAACAGATCAGTTTTTTCCAGGAAAACCTTTCCGCTTTGCATGAACAGATCACGGATTTATCATCCTGGAAAAGATGGCCTTTTCTAAAAAGGCACAGCAGGGAGAAGGTCAGCTTTTGGAAATATAATTATTACACCTTGCATAATCCCCAGATCACATTTAAAAGTGAGGAGTTGTGCCTGACCGTAGCGCTGCCTACCTGCACCGCCGATTTTTATGATATCCCGATATTGTTCAACACGGTGAAAATGTTTGGTTTTCACAAGCGTTTTTCGAGGTCTTTGGTGGGGCATCGTGACAGGCAGGATCAGAAGGATATCTTCGTATTTTACTGCACCGTGATGATCTACAGGAATATCGTCCGTTATAAAGCAGGCACATTCTTTATACTGATCGGTTCTGAATTTGTATTGGCAAGCATCATTTTTTCATTCTTTTATGCGCCGGCCCATGAGGTTATGTTAAGAGTGGCGGATTATGTGCGGATGATATTTGCCGGTATGTGAAAGAGGGTGTCGGTGCCATTTGACAATTTCCTTTCTTTTTGATATGCTTAATTCATTATTAACAAAGGTGGCTTACACATGGGCGTTTGTATTTGGTGTGCACGTACCCGTTTTATCGGGGAATAAAAAGCAGATTCATAATCTCATGATAAATGGGCTTTTTTCGTGTGCAAATAAAAACGCAGCCAGGCGTGTTTCTGTGGAAGCATAGCTTTGTCAAAATGTTGCAGGAAATACTCATTTGTCTGAGTATGGCCTGCTTTTTTTGATGGACAAAAATACGTGTGGCGCAAAAGAGCGCAGATGGGAGCGGCCTATGCAAAAAAGCAGGATACCAAGCTATAACTATGCGGAACATGTTTCCGATTCTCAAAATTTCTTAACAAAGCGGCAGCTGATCCGCAAGATTTTGAATCTAAGCAGTATTACGAAAGAGGATACCGTTTTAGAGATTGGTGCAGGGAAAGGACATTTAACGGAAGCCCTTTGTGAAAAAAGCGGATATGTCTATTCCGTGGAGATCGACCAAAAACTGTATGAAAGTACCAGCGTGAAACTGTCGCAATGTACCAATTTGAAATTGATTCTGGGCGATTTCCTGAAATATTCGCTGCCTGGTCAGGGCAGCTATAAGGTTTTTGCCAATATTCCTTTTTTTATCACCACGCAGATCATAGATAAACTTACCAATGCTTCCAACCCGCCCTCGGAAGCCTGGCTGGTCATGGAAAAAGGCGCAGCCAGGCGGTTTGCCGGGTTTCCCAAAGAAAATAAAAGATCATTGCTGCTTAAAGTGGGATGGGAGACAGAAGTGGTTTACCATTTCCGCAGAGAAGATTTCCATCCAATGCCTTGTGTGGATTCTGTGTTGCTGCACTTAAAGAAAAAAGAAACTCCTGACCTGTCAAAGAAAGAGGCCCTTTCTTTTCAAAAATTCATTGAGCATTCCATGCGGCATGGCCTTAGCGGTAAGCAGGGGCTTCTTACCCAAAAGCAAGTTTCTACGGCCTTAAAGCGCGCAGGCCTGCCCCCGGCTTATCGAGATGGTGTTACGCTGTATATTCAATGGCTGTGTTTATTTCGATGCTATCTGTGCTTTAACGGCTCAGGCAGACGGGGCAATTAAAGTGCGGATGACGGATGCGCCTTATCGAAGGCATCCGCTGCCGCTTCTTCCTGAAATTGCCTGGTATATAGGTTATAGTAAGCGCCTTTTTTGGCAATCAGCTCAGGATGCGTGCCCTGTTCAATGATTTTGCCGTCGTGTACCACCAAGATCACGTCGGCCTGGCGGATGGTGGACAGGCGGTGGGCAATGACAAAGGAGGTGCGTCCTTCCATCAGATGTTCAATGGCATCCTGAATCAGCTTTTCGGTTACGGTATCAATGGAGGAGGTAGCCTCGTCCAGTACAAAAATACGGGGATCGGCTAAAATAGCCCTGGCAAAGGAAAGAAGCTGCTTTTCACCGGTGGAAAGAAGGTCTCCGCCCTCTCCAACGTCACTGTCATAGCCTTTGTCCATGCGGGCGATAACAGAATCAGCCGATACGCTTTTGACGGCGGCTTTGATCTGCTCCATGGAAGCGTCCGGGTTTCCGTAGCGCAGGTTTTCCAATACCGTGCCGGAAAACAGGTGGGGAGTCTGCAGCACGTAACCGATGTTGCTGTGGAGCCATAGCTGGGAACGCTCCCTGGCGTCCTTGCCGTCGATCAGGATACGTCCTGACGTGGGCTCAAAAAAGCGGCAGACCAGATTGACTAAAGTGGATTTCCCGGCTCCGGTTTCCCCCACGATGGCAACGTTAGTTCCCTGGGGCACATGGAGATTAAAGTGTTCCAGCACGTATTCATCGCCGTCCGGGTATTGAAAGGATACGTCTTCGAAAGTGATATCTCCGTGCAGCGGTTCCCAGTTTTCTTTTTTCGGCTGGAAAGAATCCCCGTATCTTTCAACCACCTCCGGCAGATCCCGGACATCGGACTCGGTTTCCATCAGCCTGGTAAAGCGCTCTACGTTGACCTGGACGGTGATCAGGTCAGAGATAGCCCGGACGACCCACTGGATCGGTTCCATTAATCCCAGTGCATAGGACATAAATACGGAAAGGGTTCCGATTTCTATCACGCCCTGCCGGGTAATGATACCGCCTTTCCATAATACCAGCGCCAGTGCCAGCGAGGAAGAAAAAGAGATCATGGAAGAAAACATGGCCCGGTAATGCATGGCATGTACGGAGGTATGCTTCATTTCTAAAGTGGATTTATTAAAATCCTCTTCCATTTTTTCTTCGATCACCAGTGTTTTCGTGGTCTTGGCACCGGTAATGCCCTCGTTAAAGTTGCCGGTGATCTTTGAGTTGATCTCACGGATGCGCCGGTTCAAGACCACCAGCTTTTTTTGGAAAAAGGCAGCGGCCAATGCGGTCAGCGGCACAATAGCCAGCACCCACAACGCCAGTTGAAAATGAATGGACAGCATGACCGCGACGGCCCCCAGAATATAGGACATATTCCAGATACCGTCCATCATCCCCCAGGAAACCAGGCTGCCGATACGATTGGTATCGCTCATGACCCTGGCATGGATATAGCCTACACTGTTCTGATTATAATAGGAAAAGGCCAGCGTCTGTAAGTGATTAAAGCTTGCCCGTTTCATATCCCGCCCCACATACAGTTCTACCTGACAGGCCTGGTAGGCGGAGATGGTATTGGCAATTACCTGAAAGGCCAGGACAGCCAGGTAAGCGGTGATAAAGCGCCCCAGGGTTTCTAATGTTCCAAGGGCAATAAAATGGTTCAGCGCATAACGCTGAAAGAGCGGCAGGGCAATATCCACCGCACCGCCTGCCAGCCCTAAAAGTACCATACACAGGATGATCCTGCGGTAGGGCTTTAAATAAGGAAGAAGCTTATTGATGCCAAAATAAGGAAGGGATACATATTCCTTTTGTTCGTCTTTTTCATGCGCCATGTCCAGATACCTCCTCAGGTAAAGTCATCTGCATATCGTAAACGCGGCGGTAGATGCCGCCTTTTTCCATCAGTTCGTCATGGGAGCCAAGCTCCGCCACCCGCCCGTTATCTAATACCAGAATGCATTCAGCCTGCATCAGCGTGGTGACCCGGTGGGAAATCAGGATTACGGTAGAACCGCCCAGATTCTTTCTAAGGGCCTGACGGATCTTGGCATCCGTCTCGGAATCCACGGCAGAAAGGGAATCATCAAATATCATGATCGGTGTCCGCTGGGTCAGCATACGGGCGATTGCTGTCCGTTGTTTCTGGCCGCCTGAGAGGGTAACGCCCCGTTCGCCTACAATGGTATCATATCCCTTGCTAAATTCGCGGACAGCGTCGTCCACACAGGCAATGGAGGCTGCCCACCGGATATCGTCAAGGCTCATGTCACGACAGGTAATGCCAATATTCTCCGCAATCGTACGGGAAAATAAAAATGATTCCTGGAGTACCATTCCGATATGAGAGCGGACCCAGCTTCCTTTCATATCCGCAATATCCACACCGCCAATGGTGATGCGCCCGTTTTGGGCAGGAAGGTCATAAAGCCGGTTCAAAAGGTGCATCAGCGTGGATTTACCGGAGCCTGTGCCGCCTAAGATACCGAAGGTAGTTCCCTGGGGGATTTTAAAGCTGATATCGGAAAGAACCGGTATATCCCCATAAGAAAAGGAAACGTTTTGAAATTCAATGTCGCCGTGCATGTCCGGCGTGACGGCATCAGGCTTATCCTGCTCAGCGGAAGAATTCATGATATAGCGGATACGTTCAATGGAGACTCCTGCCTTGCTCATCTCGGAGATCATCCGCCCCAGAGACCGGACCGGCCAGGTCAGCATAGCGTTATAGGAAATAAATGCAATAAATTCCCCTGCCGTCATACTGCCCCTGACACAGAATACAGACCCCAGGATGACGATCAGCATGATTTGAAGACCGGAGATCAGGTCGCCGGCACCCCAAAACAAAGCCATGAATCCGCACAGTTTGATCCACATGTTGGTGTAAATGTTATTCTGCTTTTCAAACCGGTCTTTTTCATACTTTTCCCGGCCGAAAGCGCGCACTACCCGGACGCCGGTCAGGTTTTCCTGTGCTATGGTGGATAAAATCCCTTCGTTCTCGTCGCATTTTAAAAACTGGCTGCCAATCTTAGTGTGGAAATAAGCGGAATAAGTGACAATAATGGGGATGGATGCCAAGGCCACAAGGGTCAGCGCCGGATTCATGGAAAACATAAATAACAAAGACAAAACGATCAATATGACAATACGGAAAACCGATGTCAGCTGTTCCGACACAAAGTTTTTGATCATATCCACATCCGAGGTACAGCGCTGGATGATATCTCCGGTCTGGTTTTGCATATGCCAGGAAAAGGGAAGCCTTTGGATATGGGAAAACAGACGGTTGCGCATGGTCTCCACCAGACTTTCCGCTCCTTTTGCGTTAAAGAGCATGAACAGGTATCGAAAGACCACGGAAAACAGCGCCAAAAAGACAAGCAGGCACCCAATCAGCCAGAGGTGGCTGCGAAGGTACTCCACGCCGCCGGCAGAGGCAGCCCAATTCATCAGGAACGATGGAAGTTTCAGTTCATTTCCTCCCAGGATACTGTCAACGGTAGTCCGTATCAACTGGGGCGAGAGCATATCCAGCCCCGTTACGCACAGTGCGGAAAGGATACTGATCACGAAATACGGAATGCTTCCCCGCAGAAAATAAAGGATCAGGGAAACTTTTGTATAGGGCGGCCGCCCGGTTTCGGGCTTTTTAGTAGTCATGGACGTATCCTCCTTACGTGGCAATCTGTACAAATGAATAAGATGCTTACTATTCTATAGTGAAAATCTCCAAAAAACAAGTGAAATTATTGACAGTCCGGTTTTTAGCCGTGGAGGCTCATCCAATGTTGACGGACTTACCGCCTAATGGTAAAATAGATATATTCTAACGTATCAGATTGACATATTTTTGGTGAATTTTCCTAAAGAGGCATAAGAATGAAAGAAGTAAGGATTTTAGAGATCAAGCAGAGTGTTTTTGCGGATAACGACCGTCAGGCGGATCTTCTCCGGGCGGATCTTAGGAAGAAGGGGGTATTTCTCTTAAACCTGATGTCTTCTCCCGGTTCCGGTAAGACGACGACCTTGATGCGTACCATCGAGGCGCTGAAGGATGATTTTAAGATTGGCGTGATGGAGGCGGACATTGATTCGGACGTGGATGCCAGGACGATTTCGGAATCCGGGGCAAAGGTGATCCAGCTTCACACAGGCGGTATGTGCCATTTGGATGCGGAGATGACAAAGCAGGGGCTTGAAGGATTGGAAACGGGCGATGTGGATCTTGTAGTCCTTGAAAATGTGGGGAATCTGGTCTGCCCGGCGGAGTTTGACACGGGGGCGTCAAAGAATGCCATGATCTTATCCGTGCCGGAGGGGCATGACAAGCCGCTGAAATATCCGCTGATGTTTTCCATCTGTGATGTGGTGCTGGTCAATAAGATTGATGTGCTTCCTTATTTTGATTTTGATATGGACAAATGCACAGAGTATATCCATATGCGAAATCCCAGGGCCAAGATCATTCCTATCTGCGCCAGGACCGGAGAGGGGATGGAAGAATGGGCGGACTGGCTGAGAGAAGAAGTAAAAAATTGGAAAAACCACTGTTGAGAGACCATGCTTTTGACAGTGTAATATAGAGACGAGGGAGAAAGGTATGGAGAAACAGTTAGACAAGGAATTATATCCGGAGTATGTTTACCCGGATCACTCACTTTTTGAGGGTGAAGCGGAAGACAGCGGGCCGCCCCGTGAGAGCATTTTAAAGTTGGGGAAAATGATCACGGACAGGATTCCCCAGAAGCTGGGGATCAAAAAGATCACCAAGGAGGATCCTGAGTATTGGGGGCTGGCAGGTGTGCTTACCGATGAAGAGGCGGAAATTGCGCTGAAAATGGGGGTGCGTAAGCCCAAGACGCTGCCGGAGATCGCAAAGCTCACCGGTATCCCGGAAAAGGAATTAGAGCCTAAGCTTCAGGAAATGTCCGTAAAAGGCATTCTGGAATACAATTGGGAAAACCCGAAGCATGAGAAGCAGTATCTTCTTCCCATGTATGTGCCTGGGTCGGCGGAATTCTTTAACATGAACAACAAGGTAATTGAGGAACACCCTGAGGTTACTTTGTTTTTTGAACATATGTCAAGGCTGCCTTTGGAGCATGTGACCCCCTTTGTAGGGGAGGGCGGCAATGGGATTGGTATGCATGTGATCCCGGTGGAAAAGGCCATCGAAATGGAAAGTGAGTCTATCGATCTGGAGCATATTTCTTACTGGCTTACCAAGTACGAGGGGAAATATGCGGCAAGCCCCTGCTCCTGCAGGCGTTCCCGTCTGCATCATGACGAGGGCTGCGGGGATGACCCGGAGGGCTGGTGCGTGGCAGTGGGGGATATGGCTGATTATGTGGTGGAGACTCAGAAGGATGGCCGCTATATCACCAGGGAGGAAGCCCTTGAGATCTTCAAGCAGGCGGAGGATAATGGTTTTGTCCATCAGATTACCAATATCGACGGGGCGAACAAAATTTTTGCCATCTGTAACTGTAACGTGAATGTATGCTACGCCCTGCGTACTTCCCAGCTTTTCAACACGCCCAACATGTCCCGTTCCGCTTATGTGGCAAAGGTGGACAAATCCAAGTGTGTTGCCTGCGGTAAATGCGTGGAATCCTGTCCGGCCGGAGCTGTAAAATTGGGGCAGAAGCTTTGCAAAAAGGACGGGAGTGAAGTGACTTATCCTAAAATGCCCCTTCCTACGGAACAGAAGTGGGGCGAACATATGTGGACCCACAATTACCGGGACGTGAACCGGATCAATTGTTATGATACGGGGACAGCGCCTTGTAAGACGGCCTGCCCGGCCCACATTGCCATACAGGGGTATCTGCAGCTTGCCAAGGAAGGACGCTACGAGGAAGCGTTAGCGCTGATCAAAAAGGACAATCCGCTTCCGGCAATCTGCGGACGGATCTGTAACCGCCGCTGTGAGGATGCCTGCACCAGAGGGACCATTGACGAGGCGGTTGCCATTGACGCGGTGAAGCGGTTCGTGGCGGAGCGGGATTTAGATGCCAAGACACGGTATATCCCGAAGCCCACCGTTCCTTCCTTAAAAGGACATTTTGATGAAAAGATCGCCATCATAGGGGCAGGCCCGGCAGGGCTTTCCTGTGCCTATTATCTGGCGGATAAGGGCTATCGGCCTACTATTTTTGAAAAAAACGAGAAACCCGGCGGGATGCTGACTTATGGAGTTCCCTCCTATAAATTAGAAAAAGACCTGATCCAGGCGGAAGTTGACGTGATAAGGGCCATGGGGGTGGAGATCAAATGCGGTGTGGAAGTGGGGAAGGATGTCACCATTTCCCAGCTTAGGGAGCAGGGGTATAAAGGATTTTACGTTGCGGTGGGCTGCCAGGGCGGCAGGAAAGCGGGGGTACCCGGCGAGGATGCCAAAGGCGTTTACACGGCTGTTGAGTTTCTTAGGGAGGCGAATGCGAAAGAAGCCTTTGACCTTGGCGGGGATGTGGTTGTGATCGGCGGCGGAAACGTTGCTATTGACGCAGCAAGGACGGCGGCCCGCTGTGGCGGCGGGGCGGTCTCCATGTTCTGCTTGGAGAGCCGGGATGAAATGCCTGCAAGCCGTGAGGAGATTTTGGAGGCTTCCGAGGAGAAGATCTCTATTCATAACGGCTGGGGTCCGAAGGAAATCCTGACGGAGAACGGAAAGGCGATAGCGGTGGTATTTAAAAAATGTACTCGCGTGTACGATGAAAATCACCGGTTTGCGCCTTTGTACAATGAAGGCGAAACGAAGACAGTGCTTTGTTCCGACGTGATCTTCAGCGTAGGCCAGGGAATCGTCTGGGGAGATCTGTTAAAAGGAACGAAGGTGGAGCTTCGCCCCAACGGCGGCGCCATTGCCGATAAGCTGACTTATCAGACGGCGGAGCCGGATATTTTCGTAGGCGGCGACGTGTATACCGGACCTAAATTTGCCATTGACGCCATTGCGGCAGGTCGGGAAGGCGCAATATCCCTTCATCGGTTTGTCCATGAGCACTGTACGCTGACCATCGGAAGGAACCGCCGGGATTTCACGGAACTGGATAAGGACGATATCTTTATCGCCAATTATGATAATACCGACAGGCAGCGGCCGGAAAAAGCGGAGGAAGCACAGGCTATGTCCTTCCGGGATTTATCCCATACTCTGACGGAAGAACAGGTGAAGGCGGAAACTTCCCGGTGCCTGGGATGCGGTGCATCCGTGGTGGATCCGAATAAGTGTATCGGGTGCGGGATCTGTACCACGAAGTGCGTATTTGACGCTATTACCCTTCACCGGGAACTGCCGGGATGCTCGACCATGATCAAATCGGAAGACAAGCTGAAATATGTGCTGCCTAATATGATCAAGCAGTCTCTTAAGGTGAAATTCGCACCGAAGAAAAAGTAAAGGAACGAACCTGCTAAATGACAGGGAACAGGGAAATATCATGCATGAATTAGGCGTTGTATTTCATATTATGGACAATCTGGAAAAGGTTGCAAAAGAAAATAAAGCGGAGGGCATTTCCAAAGTGGTCTTAGAGCTTGGGGAAGTGTCCACCGTGATAGAGTCCTATCTTCAAAACTGCTGGAAATGGGCGGCTAAGAAGCGGGAATTGTTCGAAGGAGCGGAGCTGGTGGTAGAAAAGCTCCCGGCCGTCACCTACTGCGAAGGGTGTGGGCAGACCTACCCCACAGTGGAGCACGGGAAAATTTGTCCCTACTGTCAAAGCCCGGAAACGTGGTTATTGCAGGGGAATGAATTTAATATAAAAGAAATAGAAGTATTCTAAAGAAAAAGGGGGAGAGATTATGATTTTTCAAATTTATGACGGAAGGACGCTTTGGCAGATTTTAGGCTGGGTCATGGTGTTTGCGGGGCTGATCATTATGAATGAGATTGCCCGCCGCACCAAAGCAGGAGGGGCTGTCTGCTTTTTTGCAATTCCGGCCGTGTTGACGATCTATTTTATTTCTATTTATGTAGGAGCTGCAAAAGGTGCGGAGTGGGCTCTTAATAACCAGACCTATGTGCATATGAACAGCTGGTTCCACTATGCAAAACTTTATGCGGCGCTTGCCGGATGTATCGGTTTTATGATCATCAAATACCATTGGGGGAAGCTGGGGAAATCCCATGGGTTTAAGGTGTTCCCCTTCGTGATCGTGGCGATCAACATTTTGATCGCGGTGGTATCGGACTTTGAGTCCGTGGTAAGGGCCGGCAGCGTGATGGGCGGCTGGTGGAAGTCCTCTGAGGGCGTGTGGCTTTACGGCGGCTGGTGGAATATCTTAAACGGAATCGCAGGTATCCTGAATATCCTTTGTATGACCGGATGGTGGGGAATTTATTCCTCCAAGGATAAAAAGGATATGCTTTGGCCGGATATGACCTGGTATTTTATTTTGGCTTATGATATCTGGAACTTCCAGTATACCTACTTAAATCTTCCCACCCATTCCTGGTATTGCGGGTTTGCCCTTTTGCTGGCTCCTACGGTTGCCAATGCTCTTTGGAATAAGGGCGGGTGGATCCAGAACCGTGCCAACACACTGGCGCTTTGGTGCATGTTTGCACAGGTATTCCCTCTTTTCCAGGACGGGAGCCGTTTTACCACCGTGTCTTCCGTGTATGGTGCGGGAGGCGCTGCGGCAGCCTTTGGCGAGGCAATGCCGACTACGGCAAATCCGGCGGCCCAGGGAGTGATTTCCGTGCTTTCCATCGTGGTGAACCTTGTAGTGTTTGTCATTATCTTAAAGCGCGCGAAGACCCAGAAGAAGAATCCGTATACCAATGAGATCTTTACGGATCAGAAGGACTTCAAACAGGCAATGGCAAGGGCGGAATAAGAATGAATTGGCTATTGTATACTTGGCGCTTATAGTATACAATAGCATTACGGAAGCATAGCTCAGCTGGGATGAGCGCTCGCCTGACTAGCGGGAGGCCATGGGTTCGAGCCCCATTGCTTCCATTTTTTTGCTTTTGCGATAAAGATTCAGTGAACATGGAGCGATATGATGGAAAGGGAAGAGAGGAGAAATGCGATGAAAATGATTTTTAAGTCCCCGGCAAATGGCTGGCATGAAGCCTTTATCCTGGGAAACGGGAGGATTGGCGCAGCGGTCTATGGCGGAACGAAGCGGGAGCAGATTGCCTTAAATGAGGACACACTTTGGTCTGGCTATCCGGCTAAGACCCAGAAAGAAATGCCAAAGGGGTATCTGGAGAAGGTCAGGGAATTGACTTTGGCAAAGGACTATGTGGGCGCTATGGAGCTGACGGAAAGCCTATTGGGGGAATCGGAAGATACTCAGATGTATATGCCCTTTGGAAATCTGTTTTTGGAGATTGAGGGGGAAGACGAGGTAACGGAATATAACAGGGAATTAAACCTGGAAACGGCAGAAATGACCGTTACATATCGAAATGCCGGAAACCGGGTGGAGAAACGCTGTCTGGTCAGTGAGCCGGATCAGATTTTGGTCTATCAGATCAGATCGGAGCAGCCAATCACCGTCCGCATCTGGGCGGAAGGGGGATGCCTGAATGGAAGTGTGGTGGAAGATGGTATTTTGAAATCCGGCGGACGCTGCCCGGGAAGGAGTAAGATCACGAAAGGCGGGGCTGATGGGGCAGTCCTTACTTTTTCCCACAAGCCGGAAGAAATGGGGATGCGCTATGAGGGCTGGGCGAAGGCAGTAACTCCGGACGGTACGGTAGAAACCATCCAGGGTGCAGATACCGTATCCGCTGCAGGCGGTCTCCAGGCAGGGCTTCTCGTAAGGGATGCTGCGGAGATCACCCTTTACTATGCTATCCGTTCCAGTTTTGCAGGGTATGACAAACATCCGGAACTGGAGGGGATCGACCTGCGGCCAAGGCTGGAAAAGGATCTGAATCATGACGCTGCTTACCAGATGTTACGGGAAAGGCACCTGAAAGAATACCAGCCTTATTATGATCGGGTTTCCTTATACTTACAGGGAGAGGTTTCTGAGGATGAGGATCTGAAAAAGCGGCTTTTGGATGTGCAGGATGGAAAAAAGGACCCGGGGCTGTCGGCGCTTCTTTTCCATTATGGAAGATATCTGTTGATCAGTTCCTCCCGGCCGGGAACCCAGGCAGCCAACCTGCAGGGAATCTGGAATAAGGAGATGGTTCCGCCATGGTTTTGCGATTATACCATCAACATCAACACGCAGATGAACTATTGGCCTGCCGGGCCCTGCAATCTGGATGAAATGGCACAGCCGCTTACGGTAATGTGCCGGGAAATGCTGCAAGACGGGAAGAAGACAGCGGAAACTTATTTCGGCTGTGAAGGCGCCTGCGCTTTCCACAATGTGGATCTTTGGAGAAAGACTTCCCCGGCGGATGGGAAGGCGATGTGGAATTTCTGGCCCATGGGCTATGCGTGGCTTTGCAGGAACCTGTATGACCAGTATCTTTTTAGCCAGGATAAGGAATATCTGAAAGAGATTTACCCTGTGCTGAAAGAAAATGTGCGGTTCTGCCTGCAGGCAGTGCGGGATACGGAAAAAGGGTATGTACTTTCTCCCGCAACTTCGCCGGAAAATGAATTTCTGTGTGAAGGGGAAAAGGTGTCGGTGGCTGCTTACAGCGAAAACTGCAATGCCATCATCAGGAATCTTTTTAAAGATTATCTGGAGTGCTGCAGGGAATTGGAAATAGATGATGAACTGAAAGCGGAAGCGGGAAAAGTTTTAAGTAATATGGCGCCTGTGGCATTGGATTCAAAAGGGCGCATCATGGAATGGAATGAGGAAGTGGAAGAAGCGGACATCCATCACCGACACTTATCTCATCTTTATGAGCTTCATCCCGGAAGGGGAATCCTTCCGGATACACCGGAACTGATGGACGGTGCAAGAAAGAGCCTGGTAAGCCGCGGGGATGATGGAACCGGCTGGAGCCTTGCATGGAAGACTCTGATGTGGGCAAGATTAAAGGATGGGGAACATGTGGGGAAGATCGTTAACGATCTATTCCATCTGGTGGACCCGGATCAGCCCGGATCGGTTCATGGGGGCGGGGTCTATCCGAATCTTTTGTGTGCCCATCCGCCTTATCAGATTGACGGGAATTTTGGTTATACCGCCGGTGTCGCCGAGATGCTTTTGCAGAGCCATGAAGGGGAAGTCCATATCCTTCCGGCGCTGCCCCCCGAGTGGAAGGAAGGAAGCGTGAGCGGGCTTCGGGCAAGGGGCGGCATTTTCGTGGGAATAGATTGGAAGGGGCCTGAGGTGAAAGCGGTCCTTTTAAGTGGTAAGGATCAGGAAGCCGTGGTACGGGTCGGGAAACAGGAAGCAGTCAGGGTAAGGCTGGAAGCGGGAAAAGAGACGGAACTGTCCGTGACGGCAACGCGGACAATTTAAGGCACAAAAAGGCAGGATTTTCGCATTTCGATAAGCTATACTGTTTTCAAGGAGCAGGAAACGATGGAATGGATGGCAAGTTTAAGAAAATCAATTGATTATATGGAGGAGCATCTGCTTGCGGATATTGGCGCCAAGGAAGTGGCGGATGCGGTACATATATCCCCTTTTTATTTTCAGAAGGGATTTAAAATTGTGACAGGCTATTCCATCGGGGAATACTTGAGGAACCGCAGGCTGTATCTGGCAGGTCTGGACGTGATAAAAGGGGGGAACGATTCCCAGAAAAATAACCCATGCAAGGAAAAGGGCAAAGGATGTGCCGAAGAGAAGATTATCGATCTGGCATATAAATACGGGTATGATACCCCGGAAAGCTTTACAAGGGCTTTCTCCCGCTTTCATGGAATATCTCCTATCCGGCTTCGGGAACAGCCTCATTTCATAAAGGTATTCCTGCCTCTGGTAATAGAAATTTCCATCAAAGGAGGAAACAAAATGGATTTTATCATCGAAAAAAGGGAAAGCGTGAAAATGATTGGGTTTGAAAGGGAATTTTCTTATGACACTTCCTATCGGGAAATCCCCCAATTCTGGAATGAATTTTGTGAGCGGTATTGTGGGAATGGCCGCAAAGGAGACACCGCGCCCGGACAGATGGAGAGTGAAATCAGGCAGACCATTGCGGAGTGTATGGTAGGGGAATTTGGAGTCTGCGTTGATGATATTGAGGACGGGAAACATTTTCGCTATTATATTGCGGGTGCGTACCAGGGAGGAAAAGTGCCGGAGGGGATGAAAGTTTTTGAAATCCCTGCCAGTGAATGGGCTAAATTTAAGTGCACTGGCGCTTTGCCGGAAGCCTTGCAGGCGGTCAATACCCGGATTTTTTCGGAGTGGCTTCCCGGAAACCAGGATTTTGAAATGGCGTTTCCGATCAATGTGGAATGGTACTCCGGCGGGAACACGGGGAGTAGTGATTACGAAAGCGGGATCTGGATACCAGTGCAGCGATTGGGCTTTTCGGAGTAATGAAAATTCACAAAACAAGGGATTCCTTTTGCGGGAATCCCTTGTTTTGTTAGTGAGTGCCTTTCCCTTGCCTGCCTTAGAGGTGATATTCCCTGGGCTGGTAGAAAAAGGTCCGCATCCTGCCCTCACGCCCATAGGTGGTAGTGACACAGCTCATGGGAGCTTCCTTCGCGTCTTCCTGGGCACGCTCTAAAACCTGTGCGAAGGTACCGTTGGAAGAATGCCCCATGCTTTCTGAATAAGCAGGGGAGCGGCGTTCACGTTTGATCTTGCCGACACTGGGAACAGCCACCACTGAATGCACCATAAAAATACCAGTAAATCCTTTTTCTGCGATGATCCCTCCTTGGATGCGTATTTCAATAGTGAATAGGTTGTTATCATATATATCGGAGAATTGTCTGAAAATTTAATCTATTTGTAAATAATTTTTCTGATCGTTTCTATGGACAAATGGTATTCCCCGGCAAGACGTTCCATGCTGATCTTTCCATGGAAGTATTTATTGCGGATTTCTTCGTTGCGCTGTACATAAAAGGCTTTTGCGCCGGAATCAGAGCCCCAATTCCGGCGGTCTTGCGCTTTCGGGATATAGACCAGTTCCCCGGAGGAATATTTCTGGATTTCCTTTAAAAGCTCGTCAGGAAAAATTTCCGATGCTTTGCGGTACTTCATCTTGCTGCCAGGCCTTTCTCTAATTCGTCCAATGATTGGTATTCTGCCAGGCAGACCTGATGGTCTGCCAGGATTTTGCGGATTGCCTGCTCAATCTTTTGGCTGCGCAGTGAGAGATAGCCCAGCGAGCCGGGGGAGAAGGAATCCAGCAGGTTAAATTCCTCTATCTGAAATTCTTCCCCGATCGCGATCAGTTCGCTTTGGAGATTGCAGGCGTCCTCGTAGGCTTCTTCCGGCATATTTTCTTTGCAGAAAAAGCGGATGCGGCGGAAGGTTAAGCTTAATTCCTGGTACCAGTCGGCAAGCCCCCGGTAATCAGGCTTCCCATCCTTCACTGCCTGGTTTTCCGGTTCCCGGCAGTGGACATTTTGGCCCGGCTTTTTCCCAAGGATGAATTTACGGGTAACGATAAGCAGTGTGTCAATGGTCTCCCTGATCTCCTTTGGTGTTTCCGCCGTGAGAAGACGGCGGCAGTAGGTAAAGAAGGAATCGGGAACGGAAACAAGCTCCGGGCAGTGGTACATGCGGCTCTGGCAGGAACTGTCGTAGGCCTGCTTTTCGCTGAAAATGGCGGAATCCGTGTAGGTATGGTTCAAGTATGCCACGGCCTGGGACAGGTACAGGTGGATATAGGCGGCCTGGGAACGCGCCCGATAGGACTTTTCTTCAAATAGAAGGTTCCGGTACAGATCCATGGCGGCGTCCATGCGCTCTAACGCTTTGCGGTAGACAAATTCGGGATTATTTAAGTTTTCAGTTAATTGTTTCTGCATGGCAAGAAAGCGGTCAGCGGATTCTTCATGGTTGGCGTACAGTATGTTCCCGTTTGCCAATACGATTGTCATTTCGTCCAAAGTGATGGATTTTTCCATACGCTCCCAGGATCGGGGATACAGGTCATGGCCAATGCCGTCTAACAGGAAAGTCCGTGAGAGCTGGTACCCTCTTTCGGTTTCTGGGATAAAGTAATCAAAAACTTCCCCGTGGCTGTCCCCGTCCGTCGCATGCCCGGTTACGGCAATAAGGAGGGCGATGTCGTCTTTGTATTCCGCTTTTATTTTGTTGATTGCCCATTGGGTCAAAGGGTGCGGTTTTTCCATGGTTAACTCCTTTCAGGGTTTTGGTGTGATGCTTGCAAGCTTTTTAATTCCAGAAATTAAAGTTTACGATAGTATCATAACCGTTAATCCCCTGGCAGGGAAGGGGCGAGAATAAATTAAATTAATGTTTCGGTATCCGGCATGGCTGTCTGCCCTTTGGAAAATTCCTTGGGTGTAACATCGTAATACTTCTTGTACACGGTATTAAAATGCTTCACGGACACAAAATCGGCCTGCTCCGCCACGGTATACACCCGGATATATTTTCCTGATAGTGGGATAAGATATATTTTTTTGCCTTTGCGGTCATCTCCACGGATTCAAAAGCGGGCGCTTTGAGGGGGAGCGGAAATAAGGGCGCAGACGGCATTGGTGAGGATTTGGATATTTGTCTGCGCATCCGGGAAAACTGCATGCATGGCTGCGGCGTTACCTATAGATTCTGGATTAATAACTCCGCATGGAAAATGTAAATAAAATCAAAAAGTGCAAAATGTTGAAGATGATTGAAAGTGCGACTAAAAAGTGTTGATCTTACCTATATAAGAAGCGGAATCAAATACCCCGCCGCAAGCAGCGGGGCATCAAACTTGAAATGCCCCAAGGGGCGGGGCATTTGACCCTTGCGGCAATCGCCAAATGCTTGCAAGCAATCACTTGGCTCGTTGCTCGCGGGAATAAAAAGGAAAATCCAGAGAAAGCGCAGAAGGTGCAGAATGGGGGGAACGGAGCTTGGAACGGTTACTGATGCAGGAGCTGGTAAGATGGAAGGACAAAAAGAACCGGAAGCCGCTTGTCATAAAGGGTGCTAGGCAGGTGGGGAAGACCTGGCTGATGCAGGAATTTGGGCGGCGTTATTTTGAAAACGTAGTTTATATCAGTTTTGACAATAACCAGCGGATGAAGAATGTGTTTGAGATGGATTACGACATAGGAAGGATTTTGTCAGCCCTTAAAGTGGAGTCAAAGAAAAAGATAGAAGCGGGAAATACGTTATTGATTTTTTAACGCTGTACCCATTGAACTTTATGGAGTTTTTGATGGCTGCCGGTGAAAAAGAATTGGTGGGGCTGGCGCAGGAAAAGGACTATGGCCTTGTCAATGCCTTTGCCGATAAGTATACGGACCTGCTCCGCAAATATTATTATGTGGGTGGGATGCCGGAGGTGGTGGCCGCCTATTTGGAGACGGATGACCTGCAGGAAGTAAGGGCGCTGCAGCATCAGTTATTGTTGTACTACGCCAACGATTTTTCAAAACATGCGCCTATAGAGGTGGTTCCGAGGATCCAGATGGTATGGAACTCTATCCCCATGCAGCTGGCAAAGGAAAACCGTAAATTTATTTACGGGATGGTGAGGGAAGGGGGCAGGGCTAAGGAGTTTGAGCTTGCAATCCAGTGGCTTTTGGACTGTGGGCTGATCCATAAGAGCCACCGGGTCCGAAAGCCCGGGATGCCGCTGGTTTCTTATATGGATATGTCTGCATTTAAAATTTATATGCTGGATGTAGGGCTGCTTGGTGCAAGGGGGAACCTGGATGCCATCACATTGTTGGAAGGCAGTGCGGTGTTCACGGAATTTAAAGGGGCTTTGACGGAGCAGTTTGTGGCACAGGAATTGGTTTCTTCCGGCATGGAATTATTTTACTACAGTGCGGAAAATTCTTCCGGCGAAGTTGACTTTATTGTGCAAAAGGGGAATAAAGTGATTCCGGTTGAGGTGAAAGCGGAAGAAAACCTGCAGGCGAAGAGTTTGCGCGGACTATGCCAAAAGTACTGTTTGCCGGATGCGGTCAGAAGTTCTATGTCAGGTTACCGGGAGCAGGATTGGATGGTAAACGTTCCGCTTTATCTATTGCGGAATTATTTGGGGTTTCTACAATGACATCAATGATAATTGGAGGTGGTCCTTTGCTTCACATTGCCGACGACTGTCCTAAGTGGACGGATGAATACAAGCTTTTAACCAGGGAACAGTTGAACATTCCTGCGCTTCATATGATGGGACATGCTGATTTCCGCAACGCATCTACTAAATTAGAGCCTCATTTTCACTGTAACATGGAATTTGTCGTGATCATGAACGGGCGGCAGCAGTACGTGGTGGACGACAAGCACTATATGTTGTACCGAGGAGATATTTTTATGACCTATCCTTACGAAAACCATGGAAACGGAAACAGACCTCAGGAAGTGTGTGAATTTATCTGGTTTCAGTTTGACCTGTCCTCGGCCAAAGATTTTCTGGGACTTTCTCCAAGATATGGACAGTACCTTTTTCAGCAGCTGCTCAATTACCGGCACCGGACGAAAAAAGCCTGCCCAAAGGAGCTTTCGCTGCTTTTGCAGGCTTTTCAATGCCTCAGTTCTTCCCGGATTCAGGAACAGATTGTTGGATACAGCTGCTTTCTGCAATTTGTTATGAACAATATCTGTACCGACGATATCCCTATGACCAGAGAACTCTACAGCCCGGATATCCAAGAGGCATTGACTTATATTCACGCCCATTTGACAGAAGATCTGAGTATTGAGCGTATTTCCCAATTCTGCGGGCTTTCCCCTTCCCGGTTCAAGGCGAAGTTTAAAGAAGAACTGGGAATCACGCCTCATGCTTATATAATCTCTTTGAAGATTGATACGTCCAAAGTCCTTTTGAAGAATCCGGATGTGTCGGTGACCGATATTGCGTTTCGGCTTAATTTTGCATCCAGCAATTACTTTGCGTCGGTTTTTAAAAAGCATACAGGATACACGCCAACGGATTTTCGCCAGCAGCGTTTTTCCCATATCTACTAAGATGGAAACTTGTTCCAGGTCTCAAAGACGGTATAAACATTTTCCTTTTTTGCCCCGGGTCCAAATTCACACTGTGCAATGCAGCCTCCGTTATCCCACAGCCGTTCTTTTACAGCCGTTACCGCGCGGCAGATATCTTCCGCGCTTCCTTCTGGAAGCAGATGCTGGCGGTCGATTTCTCCCCAGAAGGTGATCTTTCCTTTGAATTGCTCCAGGTTTTCAAGACCCATACAGAAAATCTGGGAGTTAAAAGCATCCAGCCCCAGGTCGATCAGTCTTGGATAGATCAACAGGGTATTGCCATCGGAGTGCATGAACGTTTTCTTCCCATTGCGGTGGGCAATTTGGATAAATTCCTTATAAAACGGACGGAAATATTGATCCCATGCAGCCGGATTGATCAGCAGGCCGTTCTGGCTTCCCCAGTCATCCATAAAGGTGATGGCATCCACGGCGGTCTTCGCCCATTTTTCCACCAGCTCACAATAAAACGCAAACATCTTGTCCATGAATTTCAGCATATTTGCCGGAGGATCTGCCAGATCCATATAAAATTCCTGTGTGGTTCGGATAAACTGCAGCTGCTCAAAAGGTCTCGGATTACAGCCTGCCAGCACAAACTTATCTGTGCTTTTGCAAAATGCATTGACCTGATTGACATCAAAATCCAGTAACTCTGTCGGGATATGGATATTTTCCCAATCGTTCCAATCCTCGTCTTTTACTGATGCTTCTTTTACTTCTCCGATAATGCCTTCATGGATATTGGTAAATCTGCAGCCCCACTCATCGGTAAATTCTCCAAGGGCATAGGGATCGCCTTTTGCAATAGTGGGTTTTGCCAGGATTGCAGGTGCCGTTACAATATCATCTGGAAATTCCGCGTGGATGTTCTTGATCATGTCTCCTGCATGGGTCTCCGCCCAGGGCAATGTCCACATTTGTCTTGGAACCCTTTCGGTTTTATTTTCGAAGTTCAGTGTTGTCTTTACCAAATCTCTTGGTGTCATGTAATTTTCCTCACTTTATTATGTATTTTTTTAGCCTTTTACGCCTCCGGCGATGTTATCTGCGAAGCCTTCCTTTGCGAACAGGAACAGGATGACAACTGGAATGGAAATCAAAACGGCTCCCGCCATCAAGCCGCCCCAGTCGGTGCCATGGGCATGAACAAAACGCTTTAGCGCTACAGACACCGTTTTGTATTCATCTTTTGTGATGAAAGATACTGCCACCAGATATTCCTGCCACACACTGATGAACACAAAAATTGCCGTAGAAAAGATTCCAGGCTTAGCCAGTGGGAAGATGATCTTGAACATTGCCTGAAAGGAATTACATCCGTCAATCTTTGCCGCTTCCTCCAGGGAATCCGGAACGTCATGGATATAATTGGTTAAAAGTACAGTGGCCATAGGGAAGGAGCAGCCGATGTAGGTGATCATCAGGCACCACAGTGTATTCAGGAGGTGCATCTTTGCCATGATTAGATACAAAGGAATGATATATGACACCATGGGAATAAACTGGGTCAGCAATATCAGGGAATTTATCATATTTTTTCCTTTAAAATGCAGCTTGGAAAATGCGTATCCCATCAAAAATCCTACAAGTATCGTCACCACAACAGTGACCACAGTAAGGATCAGGCTGTTTTTTATACTGGATAAAAGATCCACTCCTGTCAGCGCTTCCTGATAATGTTCCAGAGTAAATGTTTTCTGAACAATACTGACAGAACGCTTCTGAATCTCCGCTGTTTCTCTTAATGAAGTAGAAACAGTCCAGTAGATGGGAAAAAACAGAAAGAAAAACATCAGCCCAAACAGCAGGTAACGAAATGCATACCCTGCCTTACTGATTTTCATACTTCTCATACCGTTCCCTCCTTACCCTTCATTCCATTTACCGAGAATCCTCGGAAGAAATGTTGCGCTCAAAACAATTGTTACCAAGATCACCAGTCCAATGACTGCATAAGTAGATGCTCCCGAATAATCATAATACTGGAAGGCTTCTCTTTGTAAGAACACCGGAAGAGTCTCTGTGGCCTTCGCCGGGCCGCCCCCTGTCATGATATCAATAATGCCGAAAGAGTTGAACGTCCATACAAAACACAGTGTTCCCACGGACAGTAATACCGGCTTGATATGGGGGAGCTCAAGGAAAAAGAAAATATCCTTCCGTCCGGCACCGTCTAGTACGGCAGCCTCCAGCTGATCAATCTGAATACTGCGCAGCTTTGCCAGCACAGTCATGGCGATGATTGGAAAGCTTCTCCAGACGTTTGCCATGACACATGACAGCATTGCGGGAAAATCATTTGCAAAAATATCATATTTTTCAGGAATGATATGAAAAAATTGCAGAAGCTGATAATAAATACCCGTTTCATAGTTCAGCAGCAGTTTCCAGATATAACCTGTTACTGCCTCCGAAATGACCCAGGGCAGCAGCAGAAATACCTGAAAGACCAAGACACCTTTGATGTGTTTGGAATTTTGCAAAAAAGCTGCCAGCATTCCCAGGGCCATCATCAGCACAATATTCAGACTCACCCATACAAAAGAATTTTTTAGCGCCGCGAACAAATTTCCTTTTGTCACCGCCCGTATATAATTTTCAATTCCCACAAATTCATAATCCGGGTTGGTGAGCTGATAGTCCGTAAAACTATACAGCACATTTCGGATAAACGGGAAGAAGATGATCAATCCAAGGACAATGATTCCCGGTATTACCAAAAGATAGGGAAATAAAGTTTTTTTCTTGCTCTTCACAGGCGCACCCTCTTTCTTTTTGGAGACAGTTTATTTATTTTCATCTAATACTTCCTGTATAGCTGTCTGGGCTTTTTGGCAAACCTCATCCGGCGTCATCTTGTCAAACAACAGATTCTGCCAATATTCGTCAAAGGTATTCATGACCTCGTTTAGATTTGCCACCGGAATCTGGGGGATATTGGAAGTTTTTAACTGCTCCTTGAAAATATCATATTTAGAATCCGCAAAGGTTCCCTCATTGTATGCCGCTTCAATGGTCGGAAGGTTTGTTCCGCCAAATGCCGCTGCCTGATCCGGATTTTCGGTAAGCCATTTGATAAAAGTCCAGGCAGTCTCCACATTATTACTTTTAGAGCCGATTCCCAACTGAAATCCGCCGGAAGTTGAATAAGAACCGGCATCGCCTGCCGGAATCAAACCAAGTTCCACGGTGAAGCTAAGTCCTTCCATATCAATCTCGCCATACTCCCATGGACCCGACTCCATCATTCCGATATTTCCATTACAGAATTGATTTCGCTGTTCCGTTCCTTCCATTGTTACAGAGTCTTCCGGCATATAGTTCTGTAACTCTTTTACAAATTCCAGATATTTTTTCATTTCCGGCGTATCTACCGTGGCAACCGGTTTTCCGTTGTCGTCAATCTTGTACAAAGATCCACCGATACTCTGCAAAAATACACCCATTTCGTAAGTAGACTGATACGCACTGGATGTCAGGGCATTGGTGAACAGATAATCCCCATCCTTCGTCATCGCCTTGCCACATTCCAGCATCTCTTCCAGTGTGGCAGGATATTCCAGATTATACTTTTCAAACAGATCTTTGTTATAGAAGATGACCCGTGTATCCGTGTCTGTCGGAATCGTGTAGGCCTTTCCGCCAATTTTACAGGGTTCCATCAAGGATCCCATAAACACTTCATCAAAATTAACGCCGTCTCGCTCCGCCAGGTCTCCGATGGGATACAGCATTCCTGCTTTTTGATATGTCATGGTATCCACATGATTTACTGTCAGAATATCGTAATCATCTCCGGCCTGATGTGCCGCCTGTACCCCCTGGTTTGTTGCCGTAAAATCCGCAAAGGTGGCAAATTCCACTTTTACATCAGGGTATTTTTTCATGAACTCCTGGAATACCGGCTCATAGAACTTTACACGATCCTCCGTCACTGCAACTGTCAAGGTTCCTGCAATTTCATCTTTTGCAGCTGCCTTGGCACTTTCGTCCTTGCTGTTCATTTTGACTAATTTTTGATGGTATTTCTGACTTGATAAGTAAATATTAACCAAATCTGCCTTTACAATCATTAGAAATAATATTCAGTACTTTTTTATACCTTATTCATTTGAGCGGCTGCCAATAAATAACTCTGATCAAAAATGTTGAAATCAATTGAAAATATGAGTGAAAAAATGTTACTCTTACAAATAGATTAAGGTAGTCTGTGCCAGGCTGCCGGGAAAGGAACCGTATGGTAAATGAGCCGCTTTATATAATGCGGAGCTGCTTTGGGGTGGAAGATGGACATCATTGAACGGGATATTTATGCTCTGATCTGTAGCAGTGACGGGATCAAGGCAAAAGAGATTGCAAAGAAATTGAATAAGGATAGAAAATTGGTGAATCATTATCTGTATGCTTCGCCTTATATGCATGAGTTGTGCTGCCGGGATGAGGCGTACAATTGGCATGGGTATATCCGTCAGGCCAGGCCCCATCGGGGATTGGAGGATTTTTGCGGTTATTATTCTACGGTAAAGGAGTTTTTGGCTCTTTCGGAAGAGCAATGGTTTGAAATGCTGAAACAGGGGTGCAGACAGATTGGGCGGAACCTGAACGACACCCGGGGGCTGTTTCATTCCTTCAAGGACAGTGCCCAGGTCATGCGGGCTTTGTTTGACGATCTGGAAGAAGTATCTTACGGGGATTGGGAGATTGTCTTTGAACTTCGGATCAAAAAGTCACGGGCGATCCGGATTTATGCGGATGTGCTGGTGATCACGGAAAGGTATGTGTTTTCTCTGGAATTTAAGATGAATGACAAGATTGAGGAAGAGGAAGTGGCGCAGGCGGCGAAATACAGCGCATATCAGGAAGTGCTGTTTGGGCCGGAATATGACGTGATACCGGTACTGGTGCTTACCAGGGCCGATGATTTATACAGGTATGTGCAGCTGAAAGGGAGTACAGCGGAAATCCCCGTGTGCGCCGGGAACATGCTGTTTAATGTGTTCGATGAGTATTTGGGTTTTTTAAATTGAGGAATGAACAAAAGAGCTTAGACGGATTCAACCATCAGGTGAATTATCATATCATATTCTCTTATCGGGTTATTGAGATCATGGTTTCGTTCTATTAAGATAAGGATAGTACAAGACAATCATTATCTCAACGGTAAAGGAGAAAAGTTATGGATCATCTGAAAACAGGGGAAGTAATCTGCAAAAGGCGTAAGGAGCTGGGGCTAACGCAAAACCAGCTTGCCAGCTCTTTAAACATATCGTTTCAGGCAGTCTCGAAATGGGAAAATAATTCCGCATATCCCGATATCGAGATGCTTCCGAAACTGGCGGCGACCCTTCACACGACAGTGGACGCACTGCTTTGCTATGAAAGCATTGTGACGGATTACGACAAACGTTATGATACGGAAGAATATTACTGGGGGCTTATGCCGAACCAGATCTGCTATGATATCATGAAAATCCTTCCGCCGATCAAGCCATACCGTGTGCTTGATATTGGATGCGGCGAAGGCAAGGATGCCGTGTTCTTTGCCAAATGCGGCTATTCGGTAACGGCATTTGACATATCCGAGCAGGGCATTGAGAAAGCAAGGCGGCTTGCAGAGTACAATCAGGCAGACGTTCACTTTTTTAAAGCGGATCTGTTTGACTACCGTCCTGATACGGAGTATGACATTATATTCAGCAGCGGGGCGCTGCATTTCATGCAGAGGGCCGGGCGGGAAGGGCTTTGTGACAGTCTGAAAGCACATACTGCGGACAACGGCATAAATGCCCTGAACGTGTTTGTGGAAAAGCCTTTTATCAAGCGTGCCCCGGACAGCACCAGGGAGGAGGAAGAGCTGCATCCATGGCATTCGGGGGAACTGTTTGGATATTATCATGACTGGATGTTCCATGTGTGCAGGGAGGACATATTTGACTGTAACAGCGGGGGGATACCGCATAAGCATTGTATGGATACGCTGATTGCCCGGAAAATAAAAAATGAGTAATCGGTATCTTTGCTAAAGTGATTTTATAATTTAATTTACAAAAAAGCCGCACCTTCCTGCCGCCTGACCCGTTTCACTATAGTGAAAGGAGGTTTCCAAAGCATGTCCATGGATAAAAGAAGAGAAATCGAAGAGCAGTACGATAAGATTTATCGCTACTGCTATTTTAAATTGCAAAAGCGTGAAATTGCGGAAGATATCACGCAGGAAACCTTCCTTCGCTTTTTGGAAAGCTCCGGCTATCACAATGAGGGGAAAGGATTGCGGTATCTGTACACCATAGCAAGGAATCTGTGTATAGATGAGTACAGGAAAAAGCAGTATCAGGTTTTGGGAGGGGAGTTTGCTGAGGGAAAGGATACCGGAAACAGGACTTATAAAGGGATGGCGGTTTCCGATATGGAAGAAAAGGCAGTCACATCCATGGCGGTTCAGGCGGCATTGCAGGAACTTGAAGAAGAGGATCGGGAGTTGGTGCTCCTTAGATATGTGAATGAAGTTCCCCTTTCTGTGATCTGCGGCATATATCATATGTCCCGCTTTACCTGTTACCGGAAATTAAAAAAGATTGTGAAGGTGTTAAAGGAAAAACTGGAATTGGCCGGGTTAGGTTTATAACGGCGGAAAGGACGGCAAATGGAAAAGAAACTGAAAACAATGCTTCAATATGCCATGGAAGCGCCGGCGCCGGAGCGGAAGCAGGAATTTTTGTGCCGCATCAGGGAATCTATGGACGATCGGCAGGCAGGCCAAGGCTCAAGGGGCGGTTATGGGAGATTTGTGGCAGGACAGGTTTTTTATATCGGGAAATGGGGATGGTGCGGTTCTTTTGGCGCATTTCTCGGGGCGCTGCTGCTGGGCGGCTTTTCGGATAAAAACCTGCTTTGGACATTTTCTGCCGCGGCGCCTTTTTTGGCGGTGGTCTTTTTGGCGGAGGGGCTGCGGTCGGAAATGTACGGGATGGCGGAGCTGGAAATGACTGCAAGATTTTCCTTAAAGAGCCTGGTTCTTGCCAGGATGGGAATCATGGGAGCGGTGCATATGCTGCTGCTCTGCCTTGGTATGGCAGTCTGTTATGGGCAGGGAGAGGCGCCCTTATTACATGCAGGCGTTTATCTGACGGTGCCTTACCTGCTTACCAATGGGGCAGGTCTGTACCTTGCGAGGAAAATGCGGGGCAGGGAATGTATGTATGCCATTTTGGCGGCAGCGGCAGGGGTGGCGGTGCTTCCCTTTGGGGTTAAACTTCTTTATCAAGAGGAACGATTTATCTGGTGGATGGCGGCACTGCCGGTTTTTGCCGTGTTGGCGGTAAAGGAATGGAAAAAGAGTCTGGAAGGATGGGAGGAAGTCACATGGAACTTATCGTAGACAGAGTGTCAAAACAATATGGGAGTAAGATTGCGGTGGACAGGGTATCCTTGAAACTGCAAAAAGGGGTTTACGGGCTGTTGGGGGCCAACGGCGCCGGGAAGACCACGCTGATGCGGCTGATCTGCGGGATATTAAAGCCAACCAGCGGCACAGTAAGCTTATGGGCAGGTGATAAGGAAGAGAGCTCAGGAGGAACTTTGGCAGGCGGAGGAGGGCTGGATGTGTCCACGGAAGAATACAGAGCGCATTTGGGATACCTTCCCCAGGATTTTGGCTATTACCCGGATTTTAGCGGGATGAAGTTTCTGCTATATATGGCGGCTTTAAAAGGGCTTGATAAATCTTATGCAAAGAAAAGAGCGTTGGAGCTTTTGGATTTGGTGGGGCTTAAGGAGGTATACAGGAAAAAAATCAAAACCTATTCCGGGGGGATGAAGCAGCGGTTAGGGATTGCCCAGGCGCTCTTAGCGGAGCCGAAGCTTTTGGTCCTGGATGAACCTACGGCGGGGCTGGACCCAAAAGAAAGGGTGCGGTTCCGGGATCTGATCGCAAGGCTGGGGCAGGATAATATTGTGCTGCTTTCCACTCATATTGTTTCGGACATTGAGCATATTGCGGACACGGTGTTGATGATGAAGGACGGCCAGCTTATTTATCAGGGGAAGTGGGATGAGACGCAGGGCAATCTGGAGGCATTTTATTTACAGCAGTTTGGGGAGGTGTAACGTTTGAAAGCAGACAGGATGAAAAATTTAGGAATGCTTTATCGGTTTGAACTGGGGAAGATCATAAGGCGGAAAACCACCTTGGTCACGGTGGGGGTTGTTTTGCTTCTTATCCTATTATCTTTAGGGCTGGATTCGGTTGGTTGTTATTATATTAATGGGGTAAAGATGGATACCAATTACCATAGGAACCAGATTTTTAAGGCGGACCAGTTGGGCCTGGACGGGCGGCCCATTGATCAGGAGCTGTTGGAGGAAATGGGAAGTGGGTATGACAGGATACCTGAGGAAGCAATCCATGGGGAAATCCCTTATGTTGCAACGGAAGAATATGAGACCTATGCAAGGCCCTATTCCGCTATTTTTAACTTTGTAAAGCAGGTGTTGCGGAGGAACATTTCTGAGGTTTTTACGTGGGAGCCTGACGAGCAGGATTTGTATTTAACAAGGCAGCAGATGCTGGAAAAAGAGTGGGAAGAGGTTTTTCTCACAGAAAAGGAGAAGGAGTTTTGGCGGCAAAAGGAGAAGGAAATTGAGATGCCCATGGTGTTCCGATTTAAGGAAGGGTACTGGCATCTTCATGACAGCATGTATACGGTTGGGTTTCTGGTGATCTTTGCAACGGCGATCTGTCTTGCGGGAGTGTTTGCGGATGAGCGGGGCAGGAAAATGGATCAGTTGATCCTAAGCAGCAAATATGGGAGAAATCCACTCTACCTGGCAAAGGTTCTTTCAGGTATTAGTTTTACGGTTTTGTTTGTGATGCTGATCTGCGGCTTATCCGTTTTGGAAACTTATTTTCTGTATGGGTTGGAAGGGTTTGATGCGGCGTTCCAGTTGATTATGCCATCCTTCTCCTATCCTGTTACGGTGGGGGAGAGCGTGTTGATCGCTTTTGCCATGCTGGGGGCGGCGGCAGTTATCACCGGGGTATTCGTGATGGTCTTGTCGGAAGTTTTACATAACAGCCTTGGAACTTTGGCGCTTACCGCGGGGATCATTATTTTAAGCATGGTTTTCCCGTCATCTGCAATTCCGGAACGATACCGCCTGATTTCTCAGTTATGGAGTTACCTGCCCAGCAATTTTGTGGCGGCGTGGGAAATTTTTTCCTGCCGCACGGTTCCGGTACTTGGAATGGTACTGGTCTCCTGGCAGGCGGTTCCCATCCTTTATCTGGTGATCGGATGTGGGATGGCAGTGGTTGGAAGATGGAAATACACCAATGGGCAAGTGGGATAAGATGGCCGGAACGCGGCCGGGCAATCCCCCCTTCAAAGCAGTTTTGGTAAACGCAATATAGACAGTGATAAGTGCAGGATACACATCCTGCACTTGTTTATTTAAGGCAGGGGAATATAATGTATCTCATAGGAGGCGGGTCAGAATGAAAGTACATTATTGGAAAGAACCTTCCCTGAAAGAGGATCATGTGGATGTCCATTACCGCAAGGAGAGCGAATCAGTGGAAATGATCCGGAACTTTTTCCTTTCCTTCCATAGTATTATGGGGAAAAAGGACGGCTGCACCCACAAGCTGTACCCAGGGAGCATTTACTATTTGGAAGTGGTTGACCGAAAACTGTTTGCTTACCAGGAGAAAGAAGTCTATCAGATTGAGGGCAGTCTGGGGCATTTCCTGGATTGCTATGGTGAAAGCGGGTTCGCGCAGATCAGCAAGTCAACGGCTGTGAACATTCGCAAGGTTGCCAGGATGAAAGCGGATCTTAACATGCGGCTCCGCTTAGCGTTAGATAATGGGGAAGAGCTTATTTTAAACAGAAATTACAAGAAAGATTTTTTGGAAGCTTTGTACCGGCTGCAGGAGGTGTACCATGAAATTGATCAATAAAAAGAATTTTTTTCCCACGGTATGTACGGTGTTTACGATTTTAATGATTGGGAAGGTTTTGCTTGAGGCGGTTTTTCAGGGTGTTTTTGGAGGGTATCAGGGGAATGTCCTTATGATGTTTTTCTTTTCGCTGTTAGGAACCTTCGTTCTTTCCCAACATTACCGTTTTCAGAATCTGCCCCTATTGGCAGTGATCGGGGTACAATACTTGCTATTGGTAAGTGTGGTTCTTGGCGTGACGTGGCTTGGTTCTTTTGTTGAGCCAATACACGAGGAGGGGTACAGGGATATGTTCTTATCGTTTAGTATTCCCTATGGGATTGCGGCGATAGTTTATTACATTTCCCTTTTTTATGAAGTAAGGCGGGCAAACCGGATTTTAGATGAGGTAAGGAGGAAAGAAAATGAAAGGATCTGATTTTTTATGGCTGGCCATGGATGCTTTTGGAGGGCTGGGCCTGGAAGTGGTATATGCTTTTTGGCTGGAACCGGCGGTTTATGGGGTGCCTATGGAGGAATTTACGCCAGGGCAGACGATCCTGCATTGGATATTGACCTGCGTTACCTGGGGGATCGTTGCCTGTGTGCTGATTCGGAAAGCAAAGGGAAAGTACCGGTTCCCAATCCTGGATAAGGGGAAGGAGATGCGTATCTGGCAGTGGGGCTTGTGTGTTTTGTTTTTGGCAATTGCGTTTTGGATTGATTATGTAAGCTGGGGAGGTTTTAAAGTATATCTGGAATTTGTCCGCCTTGGCCCGCTTTTGTTTGTCTTCCAGTATATTTACTATATGTTTGAGACTATGCTGTTTTTGCTGATCATCGTGTTTGGGCAGAGAGCCTGCGAACTGTGGTTCCGGAAAGTAACTGTTCCTTATGGCGGAATCGTCTGCGGGCTGACCTGGGGACTGGCTCATTTGTTTACAAAAGATCTGTCAACGGGCCTGCTAGGGATTGTTATCGGATTTGCCATGGGAAGCGTGTATCTTCTGGTGAACAGGGATTTTAGGAAAGCATATGTGTTGTTATTTCTGCTGTTTGTATTATAATAGACTTAAATTTGTGCAGGGTTGGCAGTAAGGAGGATCAATATGCCAAATACGACCAAATATATGCTGGAAATTTCCCTGAAAAAGCTTTTGTTAAGCAAGCCGATTGATAAGATAACGATCAATGACCTGACTTCGGACTGCGGGATCAGCCGGATGGCGTTTTACTATCATTTTAAGGATATCTACGACCTGATCGAGTGGGTGTGCGTGGAAGATGGCAAGAAGGCCTTGCAGGATAAGAAGACCTATGATACCTGGCAGGAAGGACTGCTGCAGATCTTTGAGGCGGTGATGGAAAATAAGCCGTTCATCCTGAACGTATACCGGAATGTGAGCAGGGAAAAGATTGAAAGTTATCTGCATAAACTTACATACAGCTTGATCGTGGGCGTCGTGGAAGAGAAAAGCATGGGGGTAAACATATCGGAAGAGGAGAAAGCGTTCATTGCGGAATTTTACAAGTATGGGTTTGTGGGCGTGATGCTGGACTGGATCGACCGGGGAATGAAGGATGATTATAAGAAGATTGTGGAGAAGATCAGCACGACCCTGTACGGGGCGGTTGCCAATTCGATTCATAATTTTGAAAACGGTCATACTTTTTGATCAAAACAGGCGGAATGATAAAAAACTTATCATTCCGCCTGTTTTGTAAATGGAAAACTATTTTTTTCAGGGATAAAATAAAGCCATAACAAAAAAAGCAAAAGAAAGGTGGAAATAATCATGTCAGGTAAAAAGAATGTAGGTATTGGTGTAGCGGCGATTGCGGCAGGTGCAGGTGCGGTGCTTGCAGTGAAAAATCATAAAAATGCAGAAAATAAGTCAGCCCGGAAAACGGCGGAAGAACAAAGGAAGCAGGAATACCGCAACACAGAAAGAGGAAAAGGGGAGAAAAACAGCAAAGGCATTTATTATACAAACGGTAACTATGAAGCCTTTGCAAGACCCAGGAAACCGGAAGGGGTAGAGGAAAAAAATGCATATATTGTAGGGAGCGGCTTAGCATCGCTGGCGGCGGCATGTTTTTTAGTCCGTGACGGGCAGATGCCGGGATCCCATATCCATATTTTAGAGGCAATGGACATTGCGGGAGGCGCCTGTGACGGAATCAACGATCCCACAAGGGGATATGTGATGAGGGGTGGACGGGAAATGGAAGATCATTTTGAATGTTTGTGGGATTTGTTCCGCAGTATCCCTTCCATTGAGACCCCTGGTGTATCGGTGCTGGACGAATATTACTGGCTCAACAAAGAAGATCCCAATTATTCCCTGTGCCGGGCAACGGAAAACTGCGGCAAGGACGCCCATACGGATGGGAAGTTTCGTTTAAGCCAAAAGGGCTGCATGGAGATCATGAAGCTTTTTATGACAAGGGATGAAGATTTGTACGACAAGACCATTGAGGATGTGTTTGACGAGGAAGTGTTTGATTCCACGTTCTGGCTGTATTGGCGGACTATGTTTGCCTTTGAGAACTGGCACAGTGCATTGGAAATGAAACTCTATTTCCAGCGTTTTATCCATCATATTGCAGGGCTGCCGGATTTCAGCGCATTGAAGTTCACCAAGTATAACCAATATGAATCCCTGATCCTGCCTATGCAGAGGTATTTGGAAGCGGCAGGAGTTGATTTCCGGTTTCACACGGAAGTGACCAATGTAATCTTTGAATTTGAAGGCGGAAAGAAGATTGCCAAGACCATAGAATGTAAGGTGAAGGGTGTGGAAAAGGGGATCATGCTTACGGAAAATGACCTTGTGTTTGTCACCAACGGGAGCTGTACGGAAGGCACGATCTACGGTGATCAGAACCATGCGCCCAATGGGGATGCGGAAGTCCGCACCAGCGGCTGCTGGAGTTTGTGGAAAAATATTGCAAAGCAGGATCCCTCCTTTGGGCATCCGGAGAAATTCTGCTCGGATGTGGCTAAGACCAACTGGGAATCGGCGACGGTTACCACCCTGGACGATAAGATCATCCCTTACATCACGGATATCTGCAAGCGTGATCCAAGGAGCGGTAAGGTAGTCACCGGAGGAATCGTCAGCTGCAAGGATTCCCGTTGGCTGATGAGCTGGACCATTAACCGCCAGGGGCAGTTTAAAGAGCAGGATAAGGATAAAGTATGCGTATGGGTATACGGACTTTTTACGGACGTTCCCGGTGATTTTATCAAAAAGCCTATGAAGGAATGCACGGGGAAGGAAATCACCCAGGAGTGGCTCTACCATTTGGGGGTTCCCGTTGAGGAAATCCCGGAACTGGCGGAAAACAGCGCTGTCTGTGTTCCTACCATGATGCCGTATATTACCGCATTTTTCATGCCCAGGGCAAAGGGCGACCGCCCGGATGTGATCCCGGATGGCTGCGTCAACTTTGCATTTTTGGGACAGTTTGCGGACACTCCAAGGGATACTGTATTTACCACGGAATATTCGGTTAGGACTGCGATGGAAGCCGTATATGGGCTGCTTGGCGTTGACCGGGGGGTGCCGGAGGTTTGGGGCAGCGTTTATGATATCAGGGAACTGCTCTCTAGCAGCGTAAAGCTGATGGATGGGAAATCGCCTTTAGAGATAGAGCTGCCAGGCCCGTTAAATGCATTGAAGAAGCCCCTTTTGCATTTTGTAAAAGGAACGGTGATCGAGAAGGTGCTGCGGGATTATGATGTTTTAAGGTGATAAGATAAAGGGGCATTCCTCTTTGGGGATGCCCCTTCCGTGCTCCGCTTTTAGGCGGCACTTTTTAATCAAGATGGAACAAAGGTTTCAGGTCGATCGATATAGGGCTGTTGTCCGGGTTTGTCTCCATGATGTCCGCCATAAAATCCCACCATTTCCGGTTGATGGAAGTATCAGCTCCTTTTGCCCAAAGCTCTTCATCTTCAATTTCAATGTAACCAAACAAAGTCAGTGTTTCTTTATCCAGAAAAATGGAATAATTCTTTCCTCCATGCTCATGGATCATATCTTTCATTTCCGGCCACAGTTCATTGTGGCGTTTTTCGTATTCGGCTTCCTGCCCGGGATATAGCTTCATTTTGAATCCTTTGATCATACTGCTGCCGCTCCTTTTACTATATGTATTTGTGTGTCGGTATTTGGTTATATTTTACCATATTAAAAGGGAATAGGGCAATATTATGGTCGAAATTGCTGAATTTTTGAATGAAACCAACATGTTAGAGAAATATAGGATTATGTATAATGTATATATGCAAGCTGTTGTAAAATGAAAAGGGAGGGTTTCGATATGAATTTGGATTTTAACAAAGAACAGATTGAAGACGTGATAGACCGGATCGTGGATCGGACAATGAAAATGGATCTGACGTGGGACTGGCCCTGCGGCGTAGCATATTACGGGATCAGTGAAGCTTATGAAAAGACGAAAAACGAGAAATATCTGACGGTTTTAAAGGAACGTGTGGATGAGCTGATCTCTCTTGGCCTTCCTAAGGTATGGACGGTAAATGCCTGTGCTATGGGGCATTGTCTTGTCACGCTCTACCAGGCCACCGGAGAGGAAAAGTACTGGGAGTTGGTAAAGAGCAAGATTGCCTACATCCAAAAGGATGCGTTGCGCTTTGGCGATCACGTGCTGCAGCATACGGTGTCCGCAAACAATGATTTCCCAGAGCAGGCCTGGGCGGATACGCTTTTCATGGCGGCGTTCTTTTTGCTCAGGGTAGGGGTGATCAGTAAGGATGAGGAGATGATAGAGGATGCGCTGAACCAGTGGTATTGGCATATCAATTATCTTCAGGATGAAAAGACAGGTTTTTATTATCACGGTTACAATAACATTTCCAAGGACCATATGTCCGGCATTTACTGGGGCAGGGCAAATGCGTGGGCGGCTTATACCATGTCAAAGGTGGGAAGCGTTTTGCCGGAGTGCTATCTGTATCCTAAGTATCTGGATGTTGCAGGTTCTTTAAACGATCAGCTTTCAGCGCTAAAAACCGTGCAGACACAAAACGGGCTTTGGCGGACTGTTTTAAATGATGAGGAATCCTATGAAGAAATCTCCGCATCCGCAGGGATTGCGGCGGCTATGTTAGAGCGGGGTAATCCGTTACATACCAAATATATTAATAAAGCGATCAAAGGCCTTTTGGAAAATGTCAGCGAGGATGGCAGGGTCATGAACGTGTCCGGCGGAACCGCTGTGATGAAGGACATTGAAGGATACAGGGGGATTTCCAGACGATGGATCCAGGGCTGGGGCCAGGGACTTGCCCTTGCGTTTTTCAGTAACGTGTTGGTTTCTGCCGATATTGCAAAGGATGGGGCTTTATAAAACATGTACAGACAAACATATCTCTTTTACCCGGCCGGGCAGGTTGAGGCGTCTGCTGTCTGTGTAAAGGAAACGGATTATTATACCAGGGAGCGGGGTTACGGCTTTATTGTGGAAGAAAATGGGAAGCAGGATCCGGATTTGACGCTTCCGGAGCTAAACGGTGGTTTCCTGCCGGTTCCATGGTATTCTATGTCGGAAGATTTCGGATGGGAGGGCCGGCAGATTCCTTTGCGGTTTAAGTGCAGAGTGCCGGAGCCGGGCAGCTATCGGATTAAAATTGTCATTCAGGGGGAAGAGAAACTATCGGATCTGCGTATTTTTACAGGGCGGCGCTGTCTTGCCGCTTATCAGGATGAACTTCCGGCAGGGAAAGCCTGTGTCAGGGAAATGTGTGTGGAAGTGTGCGGCATTATCCCCAGGGGCCGGGAACAAAAATATGAAGATAATTGTATCGAAGTGGCTGTGACGGCGGATCGGCCGTGTATCAGCCGGGTCATGGTAGAAAAGGTGCAGTGTCCGGTGCTTTATATAGCCGGTGATTCTACCGTGGCTGATCAGTCTGCGGAATATCCTTATGCGCCCGGAGCAAGCTATGCCGGGTGGGGGCAGATGATGCCTTGTTTTGTGGCAGGGGAAATGCCGGTGTCCAACCATGCCCATTCCGGGCTGACTACGGAAAGCTTTCGGGAAGAAGGACATTATGCCATCATCATGGAACGGGGGAAGGCCGGAGATTACATGCTGTTCCAATTTGGGCATAACGACCAGAAGCTGATGCACTTAAAGGCGCAGGAGGGTTATCTTGCCAATCTGGAACGGTATATCGGTGAATGCCGGGATAAGGGGATGTACCCGCTGTTAGTTACTCCTGTTGCGAGAAACAGCTGGCGGGGAAGTGACGGAGCTTATAATGACTTACTGGAGGAGTATGCCGGGGCGTGTCTGGAGCTGGGCGCTAAGCTGTCGGTGCCGGTGCTGGATCTGCACCGCCTTAGCATGGAATTTGTCCTGCGGTTGGGAAAAGAAGGGGCTAAGAAATATTTTTTCCCGTCCGATTATACGCATCATAATGATTTTGGCGCACAGCAGATGGCAGCAATGGTGTGTCAGGAGATAAAACGCGTCTGTGGGAATTGGAAGGATTTGGATGATGATCGGAATAGGGAAGCAGTAAGGAACGGCATACCCTCCGGATACCGATGGCTTGCTGATCAGATACGGGAAGATGTGCGGGAGATACTCTGGGATGAGCCGGCCTGCATAGAACCTCTTCAAAGGCCGGAAGGTTTTGTGGCAGCGGATGATCCGGAAGAGTTCGAAGAACCGGATCGGCCGGAGGATTGGCTTTTGCGGGCGGAAGGCCTGGAAATGGTGGTCCGCCGTGCGGGATTTTTCCAGATCAATGTTTATAATGACCTGCTTTCTGACGTCATCGGCCATGAGTGGTACGCCGGAACGGTAGAATGCGGGTTACAAAACGGGATCGTGACAAAGGATATGTGCCCGGATGGAAGATTCCGCCCTTTAGAACCGGTGACAAGGCTGGAATTTGTCCTCTTTTTGATGACAGCATATGAAAGCAGAAGGACCCTGCCGGAAGACGAGCCATGTGTTTATGATGATCTTGTTTCTGCAAGGGAAAGAAAATTGGTATCGGCGGCCTGCCAGTTAGGTGTACTTGCCCCGGACGGAACGGAACCCCTGAATGGATTTATCAGCCGCAGGGAGGGCGCCCGGATGTGCCGGAATCTGAAGATTATGTGATGGCGCGGACAGTAATAAAATAAAGAATGTTGGAGGGATGTTAAATGGAGAAACGAAAGGGAGGCTTTACACTGCCGGGGGAATCGGGATATGAAGAACTGACGTTAAGGCTGGCTGAAAAATGGGGGGCTGATGTGATCCGCGACAGTGACGGAACGGAGCTTTCAGAGGATATTATCCATGCGGGGTATGGAATCTATTCTACGCTTTGCATCATCCGCGACCATAATGAATGGGCGGCCGGCAACAGGGATAAGCTGCAGCAGACTTTTCTTTGTACGGAGCCGGTTGTTGCCGTAAACGGGGAGAGTGGGCTGACAGTCAAGCTGATGGACGGTTTTTTTGAGGAACAGTTTGAGATCAACGACTGTCCGGCTTCCATGAAGTACTGGCAGGTCTATGACAGGACTTCTAACCTACTGGTTTCTTCTAAGGATTGGACTTATGATAAAGAGCAAAAAGCGGTAACGGTACAGAATGTGGTTCCCTGGCATAAATATACGGTGAGCTTTCTTGCATACAGGATCTGGGAAGAGATCTCCATGTATAACCATACTACAAATAACTGGGATAAGGAGCATTTGATGCAGATCGACCCCAGATATCCCACGGTCCGTGAATATCTGAAGGGGTGGCTTAAAAGCTGGTGTGAGGAACATCCCGATACTACGGTAGTCCGTTTTACGTCGTTGTTTTATAATTTTGTGTGGATCTGGGGGGCGTACGAAGAGAGACGTTCTTTGTTCTCGGATTGGGGATCTTATGATTTTACAGTGAGTGAACTGGCACTGGATGAGTTTGCAAAAGAGTATGGATATTCCCTGACAGCGGAAGATTTTATCAATCAGGGAAAGCTCCATGTGACTCATATGCCTGGGGATGCCCATAAGGCGGACTGGATGAAATTTATCAATGATTTTGTGATTTCATTTGGGAAAGAACTGGTAGATATTGTCCATGAGCATGGAAAAAAAGCGTATGTCTTTTATGATGACAGCTGGGTTGGGTTAGAGCCTTATAACGGAAGGTTTGAAGAGTTTGGGTTTGACGGGCTGATCAAATGTGTCTTTTCCGGCTATGAGGCGAGGCTATGCGCCGGGGTGGATGTGCCGGTCCATGAACTCAGGCTGCATCCCTATCTGTTTCCGGTGGGGCTTGGCGGTGCGCCTACATTTATGGAAGGCGGCAATCCGGCTTTGGAGGCAAAGAAATATTGGAACCGTATCAGGCGCGCTCTTTTGCGGGTTCCGGTAGACCGGATAGGGCTTGGCGGTTATCTGCATTTGACGGAAGGCTTCCCGGATTTTTGTGACTATATTGAGCAGGTGACGGATGAGTTCCATATGATCCGGGATTTCCATCAAAAAGGGAAGCCCTATACGATCAAAACGAAGGTGGCGGTATTGCATTACTGGGGGGCATTGCGTTCGTGGACTTTGTCAGGGCATTTCCATGAAACTTACCAGCACGATCTGATCCATATTAATGAAGCCCTTGCAGGGCTTCCGGTAGAAGTTTGTTTTCTTTCTTTTGAAGATATAAAGGCGGGGCGGCTTAACGGGATAGATGTGGTCATCAATGCAGGTTATGCGAAAAGCGCATGGAGCGGCGGCGATGCATGGAAAGATGATAAAGTGGTAGAGATTTTGACAAAGTGGGTATATGAGGGCGGCGTGTTTCTTGGTGCTGATGAGCCTTCGGCGGTTACCGGGTATGACACTTATTTCAGGATGGCGCACGTTCTTGGCGTTGATGAGGACACTGGCGAGAGGATCTGTCATGGAAAATGGCCGGTTCACGCTTCGGATCCGGAGGGGATTGTTCCGGCAGGCGCATCTATAGCGCCAAGGTCAAACCGCTACTTGACTGACAAAGCGACAAAGGTTTTGTTGGAAAATGAGGGGATGCCGCTGGTGACCGTACATGATTTCGGGAAAGGAAAAGGGATTTACCTTGCATCATTCCAGCTGACGGATGAAAATACAAGGCTTCTGTATCAGCTGATCCGTTATGCCGGCCAGGAAGGTGTTACAGGGATTTATATGACGGATAATTCCTATACGGAGTGTGACTATTATCCGGACAGCGGGAAATTGGTTGTGATCAATAATACGGAAAGCAGGCAGATTACAAAAGTGGAAACACATATAGGTCAGGTGAGTCTGACTTTGGAAGCTTTTGAGACCGCAGTTGTGGATTTGTGAGTTATGAAACAGTGGGCGGGATGCGCTGAGCATCCTGCTTTTTGCCGGATTTCTTACCACTCCGGATACATCCACCCGGAATATTCCATAACAGACATGTTTTGCACCTGTTTATCGGACTGGAGCATTTTCCGCCTGTATTCTCTGGGGGATTGCTGCATGCTCCGGTAGAAACAGCGGTTATAGCTGGAAACAGACTGAAACCCTACAGCTTCGGAGATGCTTAAAATAGAATCTTCTGTGCTGCAGAGCATGCTGCAAGATTTCTGGATCCGGGTATTGTTTACATAGTTCAAAGGCGAAATCCGCATGATAGAATGGAAGATCCGCCTGAAATGCGTGGGGCTCCAATGGCACAGATCGGCAAGAAATTCGATGCTGAACTGCCGCATATAATTGTTTTCAATGTAGTCCAGTGCGGGTGCGATGGACAATGGATTTGACGGATCTGAAAAGTTTTCATCCGGATCCTTTTCCTCCTCTTCATCCTGGAGTAACATCCGGTAAATTTCAATATAAAGGGAAAGAATCAACCCTTTTGCGGAAAGCTGATATCCGGGTCTTTCCTGTTTCAATTCTTTGATGATCATAGTGACCAGTTGGTGTATGGTCGGATAATGTTCCCTGCTGGCAATATACTTAAAATTTTTAAAAAAATATGGGAGAAGGTCGTGGTTTTTCCAGCTGGAAGGCAGGGTACGCCGAAGAAGCTCATGGGGGTCAATAAATAGATAAGACCACAAGCTGGCACAGCCCGGGCTGCTATAGGTAGTGTGGGGAACATTACGGGGGATGATGGTAATGTCGCCTTCATGGAAGGAGCAGCGTTCCCCGTATAATTCCATAAAACCGCTGTCCGAATGGCAGATTCCAATCTCCAGACAATTGTGGAAATGAAGCCTGTCACTGGGAATATCTGAAATTCTCCAATGCTCTCCGGTAAGAAGCAGTACCGGGAAATGCGGAGGAAGGTAGTAATTGCGATATTCGGTTATGGCATTTATGGGCTTGGGCATTCCTTTATCTCCTTCCAAATACCTTTCCTGAATTGTAATCATTATAAATCATTTCAAATAAAATTACTATCTTATTTTTAGCAAAAAAACAGGTGCGTTTCCGCACCTGTTTTATAATAGGAAGGCCTTACTGCAATTTTGTTGTGTTGCCTGCGTTGTATGCTTCCGTTCTCTCATCAATAATAGCCTGGAATCCTGCGTCTAAGTATTTCTGGGATAATTCTTCATACTTAGCTTCAAATTCTTCGGGCTTGCACATGGTCAGTGTATCATAGTACTCTGTCCAGAGAGAAGCAAGTGTTCCCGAGTATTCGGACAAGGACTCAAGAGTTACGGCGTAAATGGCATCTGTACAAGCATAATCTGTCTGGGAGATCTCAAGGCGCTTATTATAAAAATCAATTACATCCTGTGTGAAGTCCTGAGGCAGCCCGGCAGGGGTTGTTGCCGCAATGATCTCTTCGATAGAACCTGCGTTTCTGCTCTCAATGGTCACGCACCAGTAGTCTTTGCTGTTGTTAAAGCCCTGTGTGTAGTCGCCTGAGTAATCCTGTACGGAAACCGGAAGACCGTCTACTACGTTGTAGTTTTCGCCTTCGATACCCCACTGCATGGTAAAGAGGTTTTCTTCCTGGGTCATCCATTCCATGTACATCCATGCTGCCTTCAGTTCATCTTCCGTAGCGGAAGAAGAGAAGCCGATGATCATACCAAACGGGTTATCGGTACGGTATCCGTAAGAACCTGCATATTCTGCATCAGCAGGAACGATAGCCAGTTCTGCATCAGGATTGTTCTCATAGAAGGAATTGAGGAAATCCATGTTTGCGGAAATATAGTTGCTGTAGTTGAATGCCTTGCCATTGATAAAGTCAGCTTTCCATGTCTCGTCATCCGTGATGTAATACTCAGGGTTGGTGATTCCTAAATTGTATAATTCGTTGGCAGTCTGTAAATATTTTTTGGTAGGCTCCCAGTTCATAGGAACAACATTGTAATCGCCGTAAACGGCCCATTCTTCCTCGTTTAAAGGATAAGTCCTGAAACCGTAGTTCTGTGTGTCTGCACCCACGGCTACCATCTTGTTTGTGACAAGCGGGCTGCCCGGATGTTCGCAGATGCCCGCATCCATGATCTTTTGAAGGGCGTCTACCATATCATCGTAGGTTTTAGGCACTTCGTTGTAGCCAACCTGCTTTAACCAGTCAAGACGCACAAAGTTCTGGTAAGTATAAGTTGTGTTGTAGTAAGGACGGAGTGCCAGGGCAAAATAGGTTTCGCCGGCTAATTCCGTGTAAGAGAGCTGATTGTTATCTACCATCCTCTGATAATAAGTAGGCGCAACCTGTGCAAAATCATCCAGGCTGTATGTGGTCAGATATCCGTCATTGGCCCATTGCGCAACCTTGGGATAGTCATATTCCATCAGGATAGTCGGCAGATCGTCCGCTGCTGCAAGGAGTGCGTAATCTGTCATAACATCTGTCCTTGTGATCGGAACATATTGTACGGTAATGTTGTACTTGTCACCGAAGTTTTCCTGAACCCATTTTGTCCAGTAGTTGTCGTCAACGGTAGGAACACCTTCCACGCCTCTGTCGTAAACGGCTACCTTTAATGTGACGTTGCTGCCAAAAGCCTCCCAGCTGTCAATGCCGGAAGCCCCGCTTGCGGAATCGTCCGCAGCAGTATCATCTGCCGCATCGGCATCATCTGCGTTGGAAGTATCTTCCGTTGCTGCATCATCTGCCGCATCGTCCTGTGTTTCCTGGGCGTCTGAGGGAGCGGATGAATCGTCAGAACCTTTGCCGCCGCAGCCGCTGAGCATTCCCATTACCATTGCCCCGGTCAAAGCAAGTACTAATACTTTTTGAAGAACGTTCTTCTTCATAATGAATCCTCCTTTTTCATAAATATGATTTAATATATAGTTAATCCGTTTGGTGCGGAAGAACTACCGGTGTTTAACCCTTTACAGCGCCGACCATAACGCCCTTTACAAAATATTTCTGCAGGAAAGGATATACGATGATGATCGGTATGGTCACGAACATGATGGAAGCCGCCTGTAACACTTCCGGCGTGCTGGTCACCGCCGCCGCCTCGGAAAGCGTGGTGGTCTGGGCTTCTGTAGCGGATGCCACCATCTGGTATAATTTGTATTGTACCATTTTCAAAGAGTCGGACCTGATATAATATTGGTTATCCGCATATGCGTTCCAACGCCCTACAGCGTAAAATAAGGATAAGGTAGCAATGATCGGTTTGGAAAGCGGCATGACGATCCGTCCTAAAATCTGCAGATTCGATGCCCCGTCCAAAAACGCCGATTCCTCAAGGCTGTCAGGGATGCTGGTCTGGAGATAAGTCTTCATGATCAGCATATTGTAAGGTGAATAGATCAGCGGCCAGATCAAGACCCACATGTTATCCAAAAGCTTTAAATCCTTAAACAGCAGGTAAGTTGGGATAAGACCTGCAGAAAAGTACATAGGAACCATTAACAGGAATGTAAAAGCGGTTCTGCCTTTCAGTCTTTTTTTGGACAACGGATATGCGGCGCAGGTACATGCCACCATACCAAGGGCGGTGAAGATCAGGGTCACGATCACGCTGTATATCATGGAGCGTACCATGGAACCATCTTTAAATAAAGATACATAGGCGTCAAAGGTAACGTCCTTTGGTATCAAATAAACGGATTTTGCCAAAACCGCATTGTTGCTGGAAATTGATTTTGCTGCCAGATAGATAAAAGGCAGGATGCAGGTAAGGCATAAAAGTGTAAGGACAAGCATGATGATCCCATCACTGAGCCGGAATTTATTTATTGCGCGGCTGCCGTCGGATGTCATTTCCTCAGCGTTGATTGCTTTATTTTTTGCCATCTTAATCCCCTCCTTAAATCAGGCCGTCTTCGCCAAGCGCTTTGGCGAACCTGTCAGCTGCAAGTACCAATATGACTCCGATCACGGACTGGAATACGCCAACCGCGGTAGCCATGGAAAACTGTGAGTTGCCAAGACCTTTTTCGTATATGTAGATTGCAAGCTGGTATTGGAAATCTTTTACCTGTGAGTTTCCAAAAACAGCAAGCCGCTCATAGTTACTGTTCATAACACGGCCTAAGTTGATGATAAGGAGCGTGATGATGGTAGGCTTAATGCCTGGCAGAGTAATGTGCCACATCCGTTTCCATCTTCCGGCGCCGTCTATCATTGCCGCTTCGTAAAGTTCGCCGCTGATGCTTGTGATACCTGCAAGGTACATGATCGTTCCCCATCCCATGGTCTGCCATACGCCGATGAGAAGATAGGTAACTGCCCAGTGCCATTTTTCCGTCAGGAAGGGAACAGCCTCATGACCCATGTTCGTCAGCAGGATATTGATCAGGCCGCTGCTGGGTTTAAAGAGCTGGTAAGCAACACTGCCGATGATCGCCCATGAGAGGAAATGGGGCAGATATAGGATCGTCTGGGAAAACTTTTTAAACTTAGGATAGCGGAGCTCGTTTAAAAGTAATGCCAGCAGGATAGGGATCGGGGTGCCTACCAATAAATCAAGGAAGTTGAATACAAGTGAATTTCGAAGGGCGCGCAGGAAATCCGCATCTTTGAAAATTTTCTTGAAAATATCTAACCCTACCCATTCGCTTCCGGCATATCCTTTGGCCGGTTTGTAGTTCATAAATACCATTCTCATACCCGGGTATGCGGCATAACTGAAAACAAATACCAATACCAGGGGAACTAATAGCAGCAAATATAACTGCCAGTCACGTTTAAATGCATTTTTCCAGGTTACTTTTGGTCCTTTGACGGGCGCAAATTTTTGTTTTGCCATGAAAATCACCCTCCATCCCATTCTCGTTTTTGTTAAAGTTGTACAATTCTGCAGTAGCTTTGTCATTATTATAGGATAATGTGACGGTGTGTTCTAAGCAATATACTTCTCAAACTATGCAAAAACGACCATTTGTAACTTAGGCATTCCGAAATGCGGGATTTTGGGACTTTTGTTTTCAAAGTATTTATATTATAATAGGAGTGTTGCGGTGCGCGGGGTATAGGGAAATGTCGGCAGTAAGCACCTGTAATCACTAGAAATATGTTCAAGGGAGAAAAAGAAATGGAAAGAAAAGTTGGAACCATATCAAGAGGAATCCGTTGCCCGATCATCAGGGAGGGTGATAATCTGGTAAAGATTGTTACAGACAGTGTATTGGAAGCGGCTGCGGCGGAAGGCTTTGAAATCCGTGACAGGGATGTGATTGCGGTGACGGAGTCAGTTGTGGCAAGGTCACAGGGGAATTATGCGTCCGTGGAAGCTATTGCGGAGGATGTAAGGACGAAGCTTGGCGGGGAGACGATCGGCGTTATTTTCCCGATTCTGTCAAGGAACCGTTTTGCAATCTGCCTTCGGGGGATTGCCATGGGTGCAAAAAAAGTGGTGCTGATGTTAAGCTATCCCAGTGATGAAGTCGGGAATGAACTGGTTTCGTTAGACCAGTTAGACGAAGCGGGAATCAACCCTTACAGCGACGTGCTCACGCTTCAAAGATACCGTGAGCTTTTTGGAGAAAACAAACATCCTTTTACCGGTGTGGACTATGTGGAATATTATAGTGGATTGATCAGGGAAGCGGGGGCTGATGTGGAGATTATTTTTGCAAACGACTGCCGCAGCATCCTTCCTTATGCGAAAAATGTGCTGAATTGTGATATCCATACAAGAGCGCGTACCAAGAGACTGTTAAAGGCGGCAGGCGCCGAAGCGGTGATGGGGATGGATGACATCCTGACAAGTCCTGTCAATGGAAGCGGCTGCAATGAAAAATATGGCCTTCTTGGATCGAATAAATCAACCGAAGATACCATCAAACTGTTTCCCAGGGAATGTACGGATCTTGTGATGGATATTCAGAAAGAAATATTAGACAGAACCGGAAAACATGTGGAAGTTATGGTATACGGCGACGGCGCTTTCAAAGATCCCGTCGGCAAGATCTGGGAACTGGCTGATCCCTGCGTATCACCTGCAAGCACTCCCGGTTTAGATGGAACGCCAAATGAAGTGAAACTGAAATATTTGGCGGATAATGACTTCAAGGATCTATCAGGGGAAGCGTTAAAGGAAGCGATTTCGGACCGTATCAGGGAAAAGAAAGATAACCTGGTAGGGGATATGGCATCTCAGGGAACGACACCCAGGAGATTGACGGATCTGATCGGTTCTTTGTGTGATTTGACAAGCGGGTCCGGGGATAAGGGAACACCTGTGATTTTGATTCAGGGGTACTTTGATAATTATGTAAGTTAAATTCCCGTTTAGTTGGGGTACATGGCAAATAAAACCGCCGGGATGAGGGATAAAAA
>OFGG01000108.1_pt1 | contig 72495 bp, 53 predicted proteins | sample 1521701 | NCBI WGS metagenome assembly OFGG01 (sample SAMEA3504081, study PRJEB24116) | mouse gut metagenome | biome: mouse gut; feature: mouse-associated habitat; material: faeces | place: Denmark | collected 2011
GCGGCCGGAAATTCTCTGCCCATGTCTGGGTGCTGGGCGGGGCAGATGCGGAACTAATAACTAGGAGGGAAGCTTTGATGGATGCGTTGTTGCTGATTCCGATAGCACTGCCTGTGGTGGGCGGCGCGGCTCTGCTGGTTTCGTCCTTTCGGGAGGGGGCGTCCGTGGCGGGCAGACAAGATTCCGGAACCGGAGGGAGCGGCCTGACGGCCAGCCGCACCGCCGGAGGCCAGGAGGAGAGCCGTGTAGGGCTCTGCGTCTATGTGGGCATGGTGCTGGGCATTTCCGTGATTCTGGCACTGACGCTGTCCTGGACGGGGGAGCGGGAGCTTGTGCTGTTCACGCTGCTGGACACCATCCCCGTGTACTTCCGCATTGACGCCGTGGGCAGGCTGTTCGTGACGGTGGTCAGTCTCATATGGCTCATGTCTGCCCTGTCCGCCTTTGTCTATATGCGTCATGAGGGGAAAGAGAAACGGTATTTCGGCTTTTATCTGATATTATATGGGATACTGGTGGCCTCCGACTTCGCGGGGAACCTGGTGACCCTGTACCTGTTCTATGAGCTGACCACTTTGGCGTCCATGCCCCTGGTGCTCCACAGCGGCAAGCGGGAGTCCGTCATGGCGGCATTGAAATATCTCTTCTACTCCCTGTGCGGAGCGTATGGGGGACTGTTCGCCATCTTCATCTTATATCGCTACAGCGATACTCTGACCTTTGCGGCAGGGGGGACATTGAACATGGCGGCAGCGCAGGGACATGAGGGAATCCTGCTGATCGCCGTGTTCGCCGCGCTCCTGGGCTTCGGGGCCAAGGCCGGCATGGTGCCGCTCCACGCCTGGCTCCCCACGGCCCATCCCGTGGCCCCGTCCCCGGCGTCCGCGGTGCTCTCTGCCATCATCGTAAAGTCCGGCGTGCTGGCTGTGGTCAGGGTGGTGTTCTACATCGTGGGGGCGGAGTTCCTGCGGGGGACTTGGGTGCAGCAGGCCTGGATGACGCTGGCGCTGTTGACCGTGTTCATGGGCTCCATGCTGGCCTACCGGGAGCAGGTTTTCAAAAAAAGGCTGGCCTATTCCACGGTAAGCCAGGTATCCTACATCATGTTCGGGCTTTCCCTGCTGACTGCCGATGCCTTTACCGGGGCCATGCTCCATGTGGCGGTGCACGCAGTGGTGAAATGCGGCCTGTTCCTGACGGCTGGCGTGTTTGTATATTATTTTGACTATACTAGGGTGGAGCAGCTTACAGGGATCGGGAAGCGGATGCCGAAGACTATGTGGTGCTATCTGCTGCTGTCGCTTGCGCTGGTGGGAATCCCGCCTACCGGGGGCTTCATCAGCAAATGGTATCTGGCGGAGGGGGCGCTGCAGTCCGATACCGGGGTCTTTGCCTGGCTGGGGCCGGTGGTGCTGCTGATCAGCGCGCTGCTGACTGCCGGGTATCTGCTGCCGGTGGCCATGAAGGGATTCTTCCCGGGCGTCGGTGCTGAGCCGGAATCCAGGGATGAAGGGGACAAAGGCTCCGGTGGGCTGGCGGCTGTGCCGGAGACAGAGACCAAGACGGGAGCGTCTTCGACATCGGAGCCAGACCCCATACAAGAGCCAGCCCTGGCCATGCTCCTGCCTTTGGTCATCCTTGCGGCCCTGGCGGTGCTTTTGGGAATCTTCCCGGGCAGCCTGATAGAATACGCGTCCCGGATTGCCACATCCGTATTATAGCCAACGATGGAGAAAGGATCTGGTTGCCATGAGAGAGGTCATGATGCTGATAGTAGTGCTTCTGCCTATTTTTACGGGCATTCTCCTGCCGCTGTTATCCTTTCGCAGCAAAAGGGCCATGTGGATCTACCTGGAGGCAGCAGTATGCGCCAACTCCGCGCTGGTCTGCCGGCTGCTCATTGCCGCGCCCGAAAAGGCCCTCACAGTTTTCCGCTTCACCCACGATTTGAGCATCACCCTGCGGCTGGACGGGCCGGGCGCGGTGTTCGCCGGGCTGGTGGCGTTCCTCTGGCCCTTTGCCATGCTGTACGCTTTTGAATACATGGAAAAAGAGGAGAACCCGGGCCCCTTTTTCCTGTTCTACACCGCCACCTACGGCGTGACCCTGGGGGTAGCCCTGTCGGAGAACATCCTGACCATGTACTTCTTCTTCGAGATGCTCAGCCTTGTGACCCTGCCGTTGGTGATGCACACCAGGACAAGGGAGGCCATCCTGGCCAGCAGGGCCTATCTGTACTACATGCTGGGCGGCGCCGCCTTTGCGTTCATCGGCATGATTTTCGTGCTGGTCTACGGCACCACCTCCTCCTTTGTGCCCGGCGGCGTGCTGGACATGGCCAATATCCTGGAGAAAAAGGATACATTGCTGTTAGTCTACGTGCTGTGCTTCGGCGGCTTCTCCGTGAAGACGGCCATGTGGCCATTCTCTTCCTGGCTGCCAAAGGCCAGCGTGGCCCCCACCCCGGTGACCGCCCTGCTCCACGCGGTGGCGGTGGTGAACACCGGGGCCTTTGCGGTGATGCGGGTGACCTACTATAGCTTCGGCACCAGGCTGCTGAAAGGCACCTGGGCCCAGCAGGTGGTGATGGGGCTGGTGGTCTTCACCATTGTGTACGGCTGCAGCCGGGCGGTGAAGGAGACCCATTTCAAAAGGCGGCTGGCCTGGTCCACGGTGAGCAACCTGTCCTATATCCTCTTTGGCGTGACCCTGATGACGCCCCTGGGGATGACGGGGGCCCTGGCCCATCTGGTGTTCCACTCCTTCATGAAGATATGCTCCTTCCTCTGCGCCGGGGCAGTGATGCACCAGACAGACCGGAATTACGTCCATGAGCTGGACGGGCTGGGACATCGGATGCCCAGGGTGTTCCTGTGCTTCACGGTGGCGGCCCTGGCCCTGATGGGGGTGCCGGGGCTGTGCGGCTTCGTCAGCAAATGGCATCTGGCCAAAGCGGCAGTGGAATGCGGAGAGCCCCTGGCCTACGCGGGAGTGGCGGCATTGCTTCTGTCGGCCCTGCTGACGGCGATTTATATGATTGGCATAGTGGTGCGGGCCTTTTTCCCGAAAGGCGATTTTGACTACAGTACTATTGAAAACGTGCGGGAGCCGGGGTGGAGGATGCTGGTGCCCCTGCTTGTGTTTGCGGCATTGATTGTGTGCTTTGGGCTGCGCTCCGGGCCTGTCATAAAAATGCTGGAGGCGGTTGCCTTTGGGGCGATGTGATTTTCGGAGGCTGTTCCTCTTCGACACAGGACTGCTGAAGCAAATGGCGGGGATAGACAATAGCGTGATTCTGCTGAAAAGCGACTATCAGTTCAAGGGGCCGCTGACGGAAAACTTCATCCTGCAGCAGCTCCGCGGGCAATTCTAGGCTGCACCCCGGTACTTTTCTGACAAGAGCAGTGAAATCGACTTTGTGGTGCAGAATGGGACAGAGATTATTCCCATAGAGGCCAAGGGCGGTGAGGACAGGTCTGCGCCTTCTTTCAAGCGCTATGTTTCTGAGCGCAGACCGGAATCAGCGATACGCTTTTCCGGGCGGGGATACCGGAAGGACGGGGCTATCACCAATCTTCCCCTGTATCTGGCCAGGAAGACCAGAGAGCTGCTCTAGGCAGTGGATGGCATGCCTGGAAGCGCGGGAGGAACTGATGGATTTGGTATGGAGGGTGACGAAATTGGAGACAGGATTGGCATTTTTGATATTTTTCCCCTTTGCCGCAGGGCTTCTGGCCTATCTGGCAGGGCGGGCGGATGGAAAAAAAGAGGCAAATGCCCGTGGCCAGGAATCCGGGGGGACGCTGCGGGACTTGCTTGTAGCGTCCTTTGTGGTGCTGGAATTCATCGTTATGACAATTGTGTCATTTTCCGCCATGGGTAATGGAGCGAAGCCGATTCTATCCCTGGACATCCCCGGCGTCTGCGGCCTGGGCCTGCACTTCGCTCTGGACGGATTCCGGTGCATCTACGGCTGCGCGGCCGCGTTCATGTGGATGATGGCCGCAATCCTCTCCAGGGAATACTTCGTCCATCACCACCACCGCGGCCGCTTCTACCTCTTCCTGCTGTGGACGCTGGGAGCCACCATGGGCGTGTTCCTGTCCGCGGACTTATATACCACATTTGTCTTCTTTGAAATCATGTCCTTTACCTCCTACGTATGGGTAGCCCAGGAGGAGAACGGGCCGGCGCTGCGGGCTGCCGCCACCTACCTGGCCGTAGCGGTGACAGGGGGCCTGGTGATGCTCATGGGCATCTTCCTGCTCTACCACCAGCTGGGCACGCTGACCATCCAGGAGCTGCCAAGTGCAGTGGCAGCCTGCCAACAGAAAAACGCGCTCAATGCCGGGGCAGTCCGCCAGCAGAAAAACACGCTCTACGCCGCAGGAGCCTGCCTGCTCTTCGGCTTCGGCGCCAAGGCCGGGGCCTTCCCCCTGCACATCTGGCTGCCCAAGGCCCATCCCGTGGCCCCTGCCCCCGCCTCCGCCCTGCTCTCCGGCATCCTGACCAAAACCGGCATCTACGGCATCCTGATCCTGGGCTGCTGCCTGTTCCCCCAGGACAGGGCCTGGAGCCTGCTGATACTGGCCCTGGGGGCGGCCACCATGCTGGGGGGCGCTGTGCTTGCCGTATTCTCCGTGGATCTGAAGCGGACGCTGGCCTGCTCGTCCATGTCCCAGATAGGCTTCATCCTGATAGGAATCGGGATGCTCAGCCTGCCCGGGACGGAGGGGAATGCGGAATACCGTACATTGGCAGCCCACGGGACATTCCTGCACATGGTGAACCATTCCCTCATAAAGCTGGTGCTGTTCCTGGCAGCAGGCGCGATCTACATGAACGCCCACGCCCTGAACCTCAACGACATCCGGGGCTTTGGCAGAAAAAAGCCCCTGCTGAAAGCCATCTTCCTGACAGGAGCCCTGGCCATCGGCGGAATCCCCCTCTTCGGCGGCTACGTCAGCAAGACCCTGCTGCATGAGAGCATCGTAGAATGTGGGGGCGGCCTGGGGATGCGGCTCCTGGAGTATACGTTCCTGTTCTCCGGCGGCCTGACCGTGGCCTACATGACCAAGCTGTTCGTGGCGATTTTCATCGAAAAAAACGGGAACCCCGCGCTGCAGGAAAAGTACGACAGAAGAGGAAAATACATGAAACCGGCTTCCATCCTTGCCTTGGCGGGAAGCGCGGCTGTGCTGTTCATCTGGGGACTGTGCCCATATAACCTCATGGACAGGGCAGCAGAGCTGGCCCAGGGCTTCCTGCAGCTCACGGAAACAGGACACACAGTAAATTACTTCAGCCCCGGAAACCTGAAAGGCGGCCTGATTTCCATCGGAATAGGAGCGGCAGTGTACCTGGCGTTCATCCGAAGGCTTCTGCGTAACAGCAAAGGAGAATATATAGACATCTGGCCCAAATGGCTGGATTTAGAGGAGCTCCTCTACAGGCCCCTGATGCTCCGCTTCCTGCCCTGGCTCCTGGGCGGCATCTGCAATGCCCTGGACAGGATTCTCAGCAGCCCGCTGATTTTAAAGACCCTGTCCACAATAGCCGGAGCGCTCTGCAGGATTCTGGACAGCCTGGCGGACGGCCTGGTGGTGACATTGCGAAAGACCCTGTACCGGGACAGTCCCCTGCCCCATGAGCGCCCCGAGGGAAATGTGCTCACAGAGAGCCTGGGCCGGGCGCTGAACGCGATCCAGGCTCTCGGCAACCATACCTGGCGCAGGAAAAGCCCTCTCCACAGGGACTATCTGCACCTGGCGGCGGTGAAGAACGAGCAGTTCAGGGAGACCAACCGCATCATCCAGCGGAGCCTGTCCTTTGGCCTGCTGCTGTTCTGCATCGGGCTGGCCCTGACCTTGCTGTACCTTATCTGGTGGTAGCAGGGCTAAACGCGCCGCTTCCGCTCATAGCTGCCGAAAACGCGGATTATTGAACCTAAAAGAAAGCCGCACGAAAGTCGTTTTACAGGGTCTTTCAGTTAAGGAGCAAGTACTAAAACTTCATATCAAGTTTAATCAAAACCACTGGAGGAGGTGACGGTAAAATATAACAGCTAATAATTCCCTTGAAAATCATCAAATCACAATCGGAATTTGAATGTCTGGAGGAGAAGGAAAATGAATGTTTCGTTATTCTCAAATCAATATCTTGTTCGAAAGATGCGTGACGATGATGCGGCAGAAGTATACGCATTATGCTACAAAAACAGTTTGTACTATCAATACTGTCCACCGTTTGTGTCAGAACAAAGCATTATGAATGATATGAATGCGCTCCCGCCCAACAAGGAAATGTGCGATAAGTACTATCTGGGATTTTATGATGGGGAAAAACTGATTGCTGTGATGGATTTTATCATGGCCTATCCGGATGAATTAACAGCCTTTATTGGATTTTTTATGACGGATGTGTCCATACAGAATACTGGAACAGGGAGCAAGATTATCAATGACCTGTGTGCTTATCTATTCCGTATTGGGATGGCGAATGTCCGCCTTGGTTGGGTAAAAGGGAATCCTCAAGCAGAACATTTTTGGCACAAAAATGGTTTTAGAGAAACAGGAGTTACATATGATACGGAAAACTATACCGTAATTGTTGCCCAGCGAGGTTTATGAATTCCGGGAACGATTTTGCGAAAAGGGAGATATTTTCTGCCATAACGGAAGGAGGACAGACATGGAAAGCATTCACCTAATCCAAAATACCAAAACATTTGCCTTTTCTGCCGAAAACCCCACCGGTGCCAGAGCCGGCGGCTCCCGGGGCGGAGACTGCACCAAGCTGCGCCCCTGCATCGATATCCATCCCGGGGAGACCGTCACCCTGGTGGACACCGATGGGCCGGGAATGATTCAGAACATCTGGTTCACGGGATATGTGGGCCACAGCTTCATCCTGCGCATCTACTGGGAGGGGGACGAGACTCCATCCGTGGAAGCGCCCATATCGGCTTTCTTTGGCTGCGCCTACGATGAGAACTTCGAAGACCGGGAGGGCAGATACCCCATCCTGAACTCCGCCAAGATTCTGGTGGCCCCCGGGAGAGGCCTGAACTGCTACTGGGAAATGCCTTTCCGGAAGCACTGCAGAATCACCATGGAGAACCGCAGCGGTGAAGACAAGACGCTCTTCTATATGATAACGGGATGCTACATGGATCTGCCCGAAAACATCGGCTACTTCCATGCATCCTACCGCCAGGAGCACCCCGTGCAGAAGGGCCGCTCCTACACCGTCATCGACAATATCAAAGGGAAGGGCCAGTTCCTGGGCCTGACCCTGGCAGCGGGCATGAACGGCAACAATACCTGCTGGGTGGAGGGGGAGGCCAGGATGTACATCGACGACGACCCATACCCGTCCATCCACTATACCGGCACAGAGGACTATTTCGGAGGCGCCTATGGCTTCGGCAACGATATCTACCTGAAAAGATACCACACCTACAGCGGCCTCTACACCGGCATGTTCGCCATCCTGGGCGACAACGCGGCCTTTTACAACGGGCAGCAGCGCTTCCTGCTGTACCGCTTCCATGTGCCGGATCCTATCCACTTTGAGACCGGCTTCCGGATGACCTTGGACAATCTGGGCTGGACAGGCCCCAGATATGACGACTACACATCTGTAGCGTTCTGGTACCAGACGCTGCCCCATAAACCGCTAAAGCCCTTGCCGGGGGACGCTGAGATGGTCATGAAATAAGCGCGCCTCTCCCGGCGGAGGAGCGGCCAATGGCCCTCTGCGCCGGGAAGCCACAAGGGCCAAGATCTAGGAAAAGGAGGGCAAAGGGCAGCATCCGAGCCAGCCCTCAGTTCTTCCGCGGGGCATTCGCGCTGGCGATTTTCTTCAGGGTGGAATTTGTCCCTAAGAGCATGAACATATCGTCCTTTTTGGTGGGCTGGTCCGCGGGAGGGTTCACCAGAAGCGTCCCGCCCCGCTTGATGGCGATGGCGTTCACGCCGTATTTCTCCCGGAGCTTCAGCGTCCGCAGGTCCTTGCCGATCCAGTCGGTGGGGGTGATGATCTCGCCGATGGAGTATTCCGAGGACAGCTCTATGGTGTCGAACATATTGCTGAACGCCAGGTCGTTCGCCAGCTGGATGCCGATTTCCTTTTCCGGATAGACGATTTTGTCCGCGCCTATCTTGGTGAGAATCTTGCCCTGCTTCTCGTCGTAGGCCTTGGCGATGACCTGGCCTATGCCCTGCTCCTTAGCCCAGATGGTGGCCAGCACCGAGGCGTCCAGGCTGTGGCCGATGGAAATCACCGCGCCGTCGAAGTTCCTGCCGCCCAGCTCCTCTAAGGCCTCGTCGTTTGCCACGTCCAGGCACATGGCCAAAGTGACGTAATCGGCGATGAGCCGGACGCGCTGCTCGTTGCGGTCGATGGCCAGGACCTTGCAGCCGTTGGCCTCCAGCTGCAGGGCGATGCTGCTGCCGAAACGGCCCAGGCCGATGACGATGTATTCTTTTTGGGATTGTTTTTTCATGGATTGGATCTCCTTTGCCTCGCTTCATTCAAGAACCTTCTTCTGCACCTCATATGCAAAGAGGAGCGTGACTGAAACACACTCCTCTAAGAATTCTGCGTTACTTCTATTATACTCAATTCATGCGGAAAATCAACAATTTTACCCAAATTTTATTCAGACACTTCGGACACGACCTCAAAAATCCGAAATCGTATCGCGGAAAATCAACCATAGGTTGCATGGTGTTGAAAACCAATCACTTGTGCGTAATGCCGATGTCTGCTATGATAGTTCAAGAGGTTTCCAAAACATTGAGAAAAGAGGAGCATACATGAGTTCAAATATTGGGGATGCGATTCAACGACTGTGTCAACGACATGGGGTCGGACAGCGAGAGCACCTCTCCTCTTTCTTCCACTGAGGAATGGGGAAAAATTTCATTTCAGTCTTTTTGCCTTTCATGTCATCTCGCCTCCAGCATGTTTTGATACAGACGTTCGATTCGTCTCATCTCCAGGTCCAGCACCTGCGTGCCCAGCTCCGTGATGCGATAGAGCTATTGTAAATTTTTCGGCATGCTGTTATACTGAATATGACAGACAAAACGGCAAGCGATGGAATGGGAGGTGCTTATGGCCAGGACAGTGGGAATCGGCATACAGGATTTCGCGAAGGTGATTACGAATGAGTGCTTTTATGTGGATAAGACCGAATTCATCCGTGAATGGTGGGAGGGTAAGGACGATGTGACATTGATCACCCGTCCCCGGCGCTTCGGCAAGACCCTGAACATGAGCATGCTGGAGCATTTCTTTTCCGTGGACTATGCCGGGCGCGGGGAGCTGTTCCAGGGCCTTTCCATATGGGAGGATGAGAAGTACAGAAAGCTCCAGGGGACATATCCGGTGATCAGCCTTTCCTTTGCAAACATGAAGGAAAGGGACTACAAGACCACGAGGGAGAAGATAAACAGGATTCTGAATAATCTGTATGTGAAATATATATTCCTGAGAGACAGCGATGTCCTGACGGATACGGACAGGGCGTTTTTCGACCGCGTCCTGGCAGTGGAGATCAGCGACAGCGATGCGACCCTGGCGCTGCACCAGCTCTCCGATTATCTGTACCGCTATTATGGGAAGAAAGCCATCATCCTCCTGGATGAATACGACACGCCTATGCAGGAGGCCTACGTGGGTGGATACTGGGACGAGATAGTGGCCTTTACCAGGAGCCTGTTCAACTCTTCCTTTAAGACCAATCCCTGGCTGGAGCGAGCTGTCATGACGGGTATTACCAGAGTCAGCAAAGAGTCTATCTTCTCCGACTTGAATAATCTAAAGGTGGTGACGACCACCTCGGACGAATATGCCACATCCTTTGGCTTTACAGAGGAAGAAGTGTTCGCTGCTTTGGAGGAATGCGGACTTTCGGCGGAGAAAGAGAAGGTGAGGCACTGGTATGATGGTTTTATCTTCGGGAAGCATAAGGATATTTATAACCCTTGGTCTATCATAAATTTTCTGGATACAGGGAGATTCACGACTTTCTGGGCCAACACCAGCTCCAACAGCCTAGTGGGAAAGCTGATTCGGGAGGGGAGCCGGGCAGTGAAGGAGAGGTTCGAGGCGCTGCTCCAGGGAGAGACCATCCAGTCGCCGATAGATGAACAGATTGTGTATAACCAGCTGAAAGGAAACGAAAGCGCGGTCTGGAGCCTGCTGCTGGCCGGCGGATACCTGAAGGTGCTTTCCCATGAGAGCTACACCGACATCCCGGAGGGAGCGCAGCCGGAGTATGAGCTGACCATCACCAATCTGGAGGTGAAGCTGATGTTCCGGAGCATGGTCCGTGACTGGTTCAAGGAGGCCGAGACGGACTACAATGATTTCATCAAGGCGCTGCTGCTGGGGGATAAAAAAGCCATGAACGTCTACATGAACCGTGTGGCGCTGAACATCTTCAGCTACTTCGACAGCGGAAAGAAGCCATCGGGAGCAGAGCCGGAACGCTTTTACCACGGCTTTGTGCTGGGCCTATTGGTGGAGCTCCAGAGCAGATACATCATTACCTCCAACAGAGAGAGCGGCTTTGGCAGGTACGATGTGGTGCTGGAGGCCAGGAATCAGGAAGAGGCCATGATTTTAGAGTTCAAGGTCCACGACCCGGAGGACGAGGAGACCCTGAAGGACACCGTACAGGCCGCGCTGCAGCAGATTGAGGAAAAGCAGTACGCCGCCCAGCTCCTGGAGCGGGGGATTCCTGCGGAGCGCATCCGCAGCTATGGCTTTGCGTTCCAGGGGAAGAAGGTCATGATTGGATAAAAGAGAAAACCAATGGTAACGCCAAAGTGCCGCTTTCTTGCGGCACTTTTCTATCCGATGATGACCTTGCTGTCCGCATAGGAGATATTGTCCGCCGGGGTGCGGCTGTTGAACACCAGCGCCAGGGTGATGGGGCCGATCCTGCCCAGGTACATGGTGAGGGTCACGATCAGCTTCCCGGCGGGGTACAGCGCCCCGGTGAGCCCCCTGGACAGCCCTACCGTGGCGATGGCGGAAGTCATTTCGTACAAAGTGTCCAGGAAGCCGCTGCGCTGCACGGCCAGCAGGGCGACGGTCAGCACCACCAGCACGGAGAAGCTGAAGGTCACGATGGCCACGCACCGGCGGATGGTTTCGTCCGCAATCTTCCGGTTCATGACGGTGACGTCCTTTTTCCCCTTGATATTGGCCAGCATGGAGGCGATGAGCATGACGATGGTCACGGTCTTCACGCCCCCTGCCGTTCCCGCGGGGGAGCCGCCGATGAACATGAACACCAGGTACACCAGGCAGGAGGCAGGCCGGAAGTTTTCCTGGGGGATGGTGGCGAAGCCCGCGGTGCGCAGGGTCACGGACTGGAACAGCGCCGCCAGCCCCTTTTCGGGCCAGCTCAATAGCCCTAAGGTGTCTGGGTTGTCGTATTCGAAGAGCAGGGTCAATGCCGTGCCCGCCAGGACCAGCGTGAGGGTGGCGGCCAGCACGATTTTCGCCTGCAGGTTCATCTTGCGGGGGTACGGGCCCTTTTTCCTGTGGGGCCCCGCCACCCTGGCCACCTCCCAGTACACCGGAAAGCCCAGCCCGCTGACGATGATCAGGAAGACTGTGGTGAGGTTTACGATGACATTTCCCCTGTACCCGCAGAAGCTGTTGCCTCCCAGCAGGTCTATCCCCGCGTTGCAGAAAGCGGATACCGCGTGGAAGACGCTGTACCAGATGCCCTTTAGGCCGAATTCCGGGATGAAGACAAATGCGTAGCCAACAGCTCCCATGCCCTCCAGGCACAGGGTCACCTTCAGGATGCGTATGGTGAGCCGCACCAGCCCGGAGAGGGTGTCCAGATTGTAGGCGCTCTGGATCAGCATCCTGTCCGACAGGGTGATCCGGCGGCGGAACATCCACAGGACCATGGTGGTGAAGGTCACGATGCCCAGCCCCCCGAACTGGATGAGCAGCAGCAGGACGATCTGCCCGAAGACGGAGAAGGTCTGGCCGATGTTGACGGTGGACAGGCCCGTGACGCAGATGCCGGAGGTGGACACGAAGAGGGCATCCAGGAAACTTATGGACTGGCCGGGCCTGGTGCTGACGGGGAGCGTGAGGAGCACCGCCCCCAGGAGCGCGCCCAGGAGGAAGCCCAGCATGATGATTCCGGTGGTTGTGGTTTTTCGCTTTTTCATATCATGTATAAACGCAGAAACGTCCTTCCTTTTCTTTTTATGATTATGTCATTTTTGCTGCCGGTATTTGTGGAAGAAAATAATTCCAGATGTCAGTATACTACGAAAATCCGAAACTGTCAAAAACTGCCCTGGCGGAAACGGCGGCCCAGCGGCGAAGCCGTGAGGAGCAACATGGGGATTGCAGGAAAGCGGATAATGTTTTAAAATCAAATAAACCGGAATCGGAAGGAGTGGATAAAATGAAAAGACCAAAGATGATCCTGTTCGACTATGGCCAGACCCTGGCGGACGAAGGGCGGTTCGACGGGATAAAGGGCACGGAGGCGGTGCTGCGCCATGCCACGGAGAACAGGCATGGCTTCACGGCGGCACAGGTGCAGGCCGCCGCTGACGAGATCAACGCCGGACTGGGCCGGTTCGACCCAGCCAGGCGGCATCTGTTCCAGGTGGAGGTGCCGAACCATATGTTCACGGCGTATCTCTATGAATCCATGGGCATCCGGCTGTCCCTGACGGCAAGGGAGACCGACAGGATCTTCTGGGACGCCGCGGCTCCGGGGAAGCCCACGGAGGGCATCGAAGAATTTCTGGAGTTCCTGCGGGAGCAGGGCATCCGGACAGGGGTCATCAGCAATATCGCCTTCGGCGGCGAGACGGTCCGGGAGCGGATAGATGCCCTGCTGCCCGGGCATACATTCGAATTTGTCATCGCCAGCAGCGAGTACATGTTCCGCAAGCCCAACAGGCGAATCTTCCACCTGGCGCTGGAGAAGGCGGGCCTGGGGCCGGAAGACGCGTGGTATATCGGAGACAATTACGAATGCGATGTAGTCGGCGCCAGGGAGGCGGGCCTCTTCCCTGTCTGGTACACAGGCGCGGCACAGGAGCCTGTCCGGGAGGAGGCAGATGTGCTGACCGTCTCCCATTGGAGCCGGCTCATGGGGATGCTGGCGGAAGGTCGGGGATGAGGATGCCCCATCAGCAGTAAAATTTGATGCTGTCTGTTTTGAAGTGCTGCTTCCATGCAGCGCAGATCAGGAAAAACTGCGCCTGAATGATTTCCAGCAGGCTGCGGAGCTCCTTGCTGGAAATCTTGTCTTTGTTATCCGCAACGATGCAGCCTCCATCTCTGGTCAGCCACACTTTTGTGGCATTTGCTGTTGGTGTGCCTTTTGCTATATGCACATGAATCGGCTCATCGTTTTCATTTGACCAGAAGAAGACTTTGTAACTTCCAATCGTAAATAAATTAGGCAATCTGTACCCCTCCATTTGTGCCATATTTGTAGAACAAATGGGCATTGCTGTGCATAAATCGGTCGAAGAAATCCATTTCTTCTGCCGAAAAGCCCTCTTTTATCAGCCAGGTATAAGAAGGAAGTTGGCATCTTGCGGTATCGAAGCCGTCCTCCGCAGGCCGTTCGAAATGGACTTCAACCTTTTGGATTCCCTGTTCTTCGAAAACTTGTGTGTGCACGATTTCAGTACCGTCTGCCAACGTGATATAGGGATAAACCATGGAACCCTCTCCTTTCGGAAAACGAATTGCGGCTTTCGCCGGATGCCCTCATTATAACAGATTATTCTGCAAAAGTCATTGCTTTTTCCTGTTCATCTGAATGAGGATATCTTCCGCCAGCTCCTCCGGGGTGGCATCCGGGCTGCGGCGCATGGCGCATTCCAGAAGCTCGATCATCTTCGGGAAGAGGCATGGGCGGACGCCGCCCGCCAGGACGATTTTCGCCGTCTCCGTCAGCAGCCCGTAGGAAATCTTCTCCGGCACGATGCCCTCTATCAGCGCGGGATACCGGACTTTCAGATTGTCCACCATGTCCTTTACCAGGTTCGGGTAGAGGATTTCGTGGTAGCTGCCGCGGACAGTCTCCTCCAGCCTGCCCAGCATATGGTCCAGGGTCCCGTCATCTACGGAATCCAGTACCTCGGAATACAGGATATTGTGAAAAGAGAACACGGCGAATTCCGTTTCCCCCAGAGAGGAGAGGTCCCGGATGCGGACGATGGGCGTCCAGATGCCCTCTTTGGCCAGGCGGATCTTCAGCGCCCTGATCCGCTCCGGGAAAGAGGCGCCCTGGGCGAACGCGGGCACCAGGCCCATGCCGAACGCCAGCTCCAGGGGGTCCAGGCAGCCGCGCAGGCAGCTCCCCATCTCCTGCTGCACCTGCCTGATCCGGGCGTCATCTCCTGCAGCCCTGTCGGCACAGTCCTCAGCCCAGTCCCGGCAGACGCTCAGCCCCAGCAGCCAGTCCGCGCTGACCTCCAGGAGCCGCGCCAGGTCGGAGAGCATGGAGATGTCCGGGAGGCTTATGCACCGCTCCCATTTGCTCACGGCCTGGGGCGTTATCCCCAGCCGCCCGGCCAGCTCCTCCTGGGTCATGTTCCTGTCCTGGCGGCAGTTGGACAGCCGCAGGCCTATCTGCATCAATTCGTTTGTCTTATTGTTCATGTTCTTACCTCCCTGATCGGAGTCCCGCCCCACGGCCGGGACATTTTTTATGTATTCTATTGTACCAAAAGAGGAGGGGCCTGTAAAACAACGGATGGTTCAGCCGGGGCTAAACGGTTCCGCGGGTGGGCTGCGGCGGCAGTTCAGTGTACAGAGCCGGTTCCGCCATAAGAAAGCAGGCCCAGGGACTGAGGCTTTTGGGTTTTATAACATGAAAATAAATATATTTGACAAAATTAGGCCAGCAGAATGACTCAAAATAACGAAAAATTATAATAAAAACCGTCATTTTACCAATTTCCTCTTGACAATCTAGGGGGGGTGGTACAATAGGAGATGGAATATTTCATTTTGCCAGGAGAGGAGGACGGTTCAATGGTCATAAAGGCTAGGGAGAAAAATAAACCGGCAAAAGGACAGACAGGGAAGAGGGGCGTGTGGGAATCGATAGTGTTGGAGGTGAGGAAGCGCTGGCAGCTATACCTGATGCTGGTCCTGCCGATTGCGTGGCTGATCACCTTCGCCTATGTGCCCATGGCGGGAGCAGTCATCGCTTTCAAGGATTTCTCCATCAGGAGAGGGATCTGGGGGAGCGATTGGGTAGGGCTGAGGCATTTCAAGAATTTCTTCATGACAAGGGATTTCGGGCTTCTGATCAGGAATACGCTGGCAGTCAGCCTGTACAGCCTTGTGGTAAGCTTCCCTATGCCTATCCTTCTGGCCTTGGCGATCAACGAGCTGGGCGGCAGGCATTATAAGAAGATAGTCCAGATGGTTACATATCTGCCCTATTTCATCTCAACAGTGGTTCTGGTGGGCATCATGCAGAATATCTTTTCCGTGCGCACGGGGCTGATCAATAACGTGATTACTCTGTTTGGGGGCACGGCAACGGATTTCATGGGCAAGCCCGGGCTGTTCCGGAGCATGTATGTCTGGTCAGGCGTCTGGCAGGGGATGGGCTACAGCGCTGTCATCTATATCGCGGCCCTGGCAAGCGTGGACCCGTCCCTGACGGAGGCGGCGATTATCGATGGGGCCAGCCGCTTCAAGAGGGTGTGGTATGTGGACCTGCCCACGATTCTGCCCACCATCGTCATCCAGCTGATTATGGCCATGGGCAGCGTGATGAGCGTCGGCTTCGAGAAGATCTACCTCCTTCAGAACCCGGTGAACCTGGAGCTGTCAGAGATTATCTCTACCTTCGTCTACAAACGGGGCCTTGTGAATTTCCAATATTCCTACGCCACAGCGGTGGGCCTGTTCAACTCGGTATGCAACCTGATTCTGATCGTCCTGGCGAACATGTTCGCGAAGAAGGTCAATGAGACAAGCTTGTGGTAAGGAGGCAGTCATGGCAAAGGAGATAAAGAATAACAAGAAAGTCCGGTATTATACAAAATGGAACGACCATCTCTACATGGCGCTGGTGCATGTCCTGTGCGCGGTATCGGTGGTGTGCATCCTGGTTCCGCTGATTTTCGTGGTGGCGGCCTCCTTCTCTTCGCCGAAGGCGCTGCTTTCGGGGAAGGTATATCTGTGGCCGGTGGACTTCACGCTGCGCGGCTACAACATGCTGTTGGGCCATAAGCTGCTGATATCCGGGTTCCTCAATTCCATCCTGTACACGGTGGTGGGCACGGTGATCAATGTGGTCATGACGGTGCTGGCGGCTTATCCGCTTTCCCGCAGGGATCTGGCGATTCGCAATCCGGTGATGTTCCTGTTCACGTTCACCATGCTGTTCAGCGGCGGCATGATTCCGTCCTACATGCTGGTGAAGAACCTGCACATGCTGGACACCATATGGGCAGTTGTGATGCCCACGGCGCTCTCGGTGTGGAACCTGATCATCACCCGCACCTATTTCCAGTCCACGATTCCGCAGGAGATACTGGACAGCGCCAGCGTGGACGGATGCGACGATTTCAAGTTCCTGATCAAGATATGCATCCCGCTGGCCACGCCGATCCTGGCGGTGAACGTGCTGCTGTACGCGGTAGGGCACTGGAACTCTTACTTCAACGAGATGATGTACCTGAACACCACCACCAAGTTCCCCCTCCAGCTGGTCATGAGGGAGATCCTGATGAACATGAACACGGCGGGCATGTCCATGGACGTGACGAAGCAGCTTGAGATCCAGGAGACCAAGTACCTGCTGCAGTATACCACCATCATCGTGGGCTCCGTGCCCGTGATGCTGCTCTATCCCCTTGTGCAGAAGTATTTCGTAAAGGGGATCATGGTAGGGGCGATCAAGGGCTAGGCATGATTTTCTGTTGTATGTGCCGATTGTGTCGGCAAGGCGGGAAGCAGGGATCAGGACGCTCCGGTTTTGTATGGAAGAGCGTTCATGATAGAGGTTCCGGAGACGGTAAACATGCATCATGGGGGTTTCCGGACAGTTCCAGAAATAGGCTCTCGGAATTTCAGAAGGTAAAATCAGGCATTGTGGCAGGACGGCGCCTGGAAAAGGGGAGGAATCGCTCCCAGGGATTTCCGGAAAGCCGCGTGATATGTGGCCTGGAGATTCCGAGAGGATATCAGAAAGAATAAGGAGGAAAGAAGACATGAAGAAAAAAGCATTGGCACTGCTGCTGGCATTGTCCATGACGGCAGCGATGGCGGGATGCGGAGGCTCAGGCGGCGATTCCGGCGAATCCAAGGGAGGGGCAGCGGACTCCGGTGAATCCAAGACAGAGCAATCGGCGGACGCCGGTTCCGGAGATGGGGAAGATGCGGGCTCCGAAGGGGAATCTGCGGAGGGCCCTGCCGGCTTCAATGCCACGGGCATGCCCATCATGAATGAGCCGATTACCCTCACGGCATGGATAGAGGGAGGCGCGGACACTGACTGGTCTCAGAACGTGTTCCTGAAGGAGATTGAGGAGAAGGCCAACATCAAGCTGGAGATCATCTCCACCCCCAGCTCGGATTCCCTGGAGAAGCGCAATCTGATGCTGGCAGGCGATGACTATCCGGATCTCCTTTTGACAGACTGGACCGCGATACTGACGAAGTCGGATATCATGCAGTTCGCAGTGAAGGAGGGAATCTTCCTTCCCATCACCGAGTATGTGGACAAGTATGGCAACAACATGAAGAGGATCTTCGACGAGAATCCGGCTTACAGGGAGGGCAGCACCGCGCCGGACGGCGAAATCTACGGATTCGCCCGCTTCTCTGAGTGCTACCACTGCTCCGCGTACCCCAAGATTTATCTCCGTCAGGACTGGATGGATAAGCTGAATCTGGAGATGCCTACCAACACCGAGGAGCTGCGCGAGGTCCTTCGGGCATTCGTGAACGAAGATCCCAACGGGAACGGCGAGAAGGATGAGATAGGCCTCATCGGCGCCACCACATGGAACACGCCGGTGGAGTTCGCCCTGATGGGCATGTCCTTCCAGACCGTGAAGCCTGACTTCTGGCTCAGCCTTGGCGCTGACGGCGAGAGTGTAGAGTTCTCACCTTCGACCGATGCCTACCGCGAGGGCCTGCGCTACATCAAGAGCCTTTATGACGAGGGCCTGATCGATCCTACCTCCTTCACCCAGAAAGAGGACATCATGGCGCAGACAGTCCGCACGGAGCCTCATGTAGTGGGCATGTATGTCTGCGACCACGCTGCTATGGGCTATGACAACAGCGATCCCGTGGAAGCCGAGAACTATCAGATTCTGATTCCCGTTGCAGGTCCCGATGGCTTCCGCCGCCAGGGCCAGAACGCAAACGAGGGGACCATAACAGGATTCGAGGCGGTGATTACGGACAAGTGCCAGTATCCGGAAGCTGCTTTCCGTCTGATTGACGAGTTCTTCTATGACGACGACTACAACATGATGCGCTTCAAGGGAAAAGAAGGACTTGGCTGGGAGCGCGCAGCGGAAGGCGCAAAGAACGTGTTTGGCGGAGAAGCCAGGTACGTAGTCCTCTCCGTGCCGGAAGAGGATAAGGAAGAGAACGACAAGTATGGCTTTGGCGTTGGCCCTCAGGCTGATGTGGCTTCCTTCCGCCTTGCCATGCTGCCCGAGGTGGAGAATGTCTACCTGCAGGAGAACTATGAACAGCGCATAACCCTCGACACCCAGAAGGTGGAGGAATTCATCCCGGAGAAGAGGCTGGAGTACAATCCTTTCATCCCTCTGGAGATGACGGATGAATACGCCGAGATCCAGACGAACCTCAACAGCTTCGTCAGGAAGACCATCGTCCAGTTCATCACCGGCGAGCGTGACATCGAGAACGGCTGGGAAGAGTATCTGAGCGAGTTGGATTCCTACAGAGTGGACCGCTATGTAGAGATATACAAGACGGCCATCGGCCAGTAGGACAGAAATCAAACAGCCAGGCCTTGGCTTGCAGCGGGCCTGGCTGTTTTTTTAAGGAGGGAACAGTATGGAATTATGGTACAAGAAGCCGGCGGCTTATTGGGAGGAGGCGCTCCCCCTGGGGAACGGAAGGCTGGGAGCCATGGTCTGGTCAGGGGTGGAGCAGGAGAAAATCTCGCTGAACGAGGACTCCCTCTGGTCGGGGTATCCCCAGAGCCACGATATCCCCGGAGCGGAAAAATATTATGAGGAGGCGCGCAGGCTGGCCAGGGAGAAAAAGTACTGCGAGGCCCAGGCGCTTATCGAAGAGAATGTACTGGGGCAATACACCCAGAGCTACCTGCCCCTGGGAGAGCTGATCCTGGACATGGTCCATCCGGAGGGAGAGGTCTCGGACTACAGACGGTGGCTGGATCTGGAAAAGGCGATGTGCGGACTGCGGTACTCCGTGGGAAATGTCAGCTATGCCCGTGAGGCCTTCGTCAGCGCCCCGGACCAGGTGATGGTGATGCGCATCTCGGCGGACAAAGCGGGAAAAGTCTCCCTGCGGGCCGGGTATACCTGTCAGCTCCGCGCCACGGTCTCCGCGGAAGACGGCTGCATGGTCCTGGATGGGATCGCTCCCTCCCAGGTGGATCCCTCCTATGTGAATTCGGAGGATCCGGTCATCTATGAGGAGGATCCAAAGAAGAAGGGCATGCGGTTCTGCGCCATGCTCACCATCCGGCAAAAGGGCGGGACGGTGAGACAGCTGCCGGAGGGCCTGGAGGTCGCGGGGGCGGACAGCGTCACCCTGTACCTGGCGGCAAGGACGAGCTTCGACGGACCGTTCCGCCAGCCCTTCCTGGAGGGGAAGCCCTATCGGGAAAACTGTCTGAAAGACCTGCGGGCCGTCGGGGAATCGGGCTATGATGCCCTTGCCGCCAGGCATGTGGAAGATTACCGGGTTTATTTCGACCGTGTCCGGATCGACCTGGGAGCCGGCAGGGAAGAGCTTCCTACGCCGGAGCGGCTTGCCGACTGGGATCAGGACGTGGATCCCGCCAGATATGCGCTGCTGTTCCAGTATGGCCGCTATCTGCTGATAGCAAGCTCCCGACCGGGAACCCTTCCGGCGAACCTGCAGGGCATCTGGAACCAGCACCTGCGCGCGCCGTGGAGCTCCAACTATACGGTCAACATCAATACGGAGATGAACTACTGGGCGGCGGAGACTGCAAATCTGGCGCAGATGCATGAGCCTTTGATGGAGTTTTTGGACAACCTCCGGGTCAGCGGGGCCAGGACGGCCAGGACCCACTACGGCGCGGGAGGGTTCGTGGCCCACCATAACAGCGACATCTGGTGCCTTTCCAATCCCGTGGGCAACCGGGGAAAGGGCACTGCGGTCTATGCCTTCTGGCCGCTTTCCGCGGGCTGGCTCAGCGCCCATGCCTACGACCATTATCTGTTCTCGGGGGATGAGGAGTTCCTGCGCCGGACCGGCTATCCCATTATCCGGGACGCGGCCCGGTTCTTCCTGGACGTGCTCAGCGAAAATGAGGAGGGGAAGCTGATATTCTCACCCTCCACGTCCCCGGAGAACAATTTCCTCTATGGAGGGAAGCGCTGCGCGGTGAGCGAGACCACCACAATGACCATGGCCATCGTCCGGGAGACTTTGGGCAATGCGGCATCCTGCTGCCGGATCCTGGGGACGGACAGCCGGTTTCTGGAGGAGCTGGAAGAAGCGCTGGGACGCCTGCCCTCCTATAAGATCGGCGCCCGGGGCGAGCTGCTGGAGTGGAACGAGGAGCTGGAGGAGAGCGAGCCCGCCCACCGCCACACCTCTCATCTCTATCCGCTGTATCCGGGCCGGGAGATTTCGGTGGAGGAGACCCCGGAGCTGGCCAGGGCCTGCGCGCGGACGCTTGAGCTGCGCGGGGACGAGAGCACCGGCTGGGCCCTTGCATGGCGGATCAGCCTGTGGGCGCATCTGCGGGACGGGGAGAGGGCCTACCGCATCCTGAAGAAGCAGCTGCGCCCCATCGACGGCAGCAGCCCTTTGAACTATATGGCGGGCGGCGGCTGTTACCCCAATATGTTCGGCGGGCATCCTCCCTTCCAGATCGACTCCAATTTCGGCACCTGCGCCGGCATAGCGGAGATGCTGGTCCAGAGCACGGAGAAGTCCGTCACGCTGCTGCCCGCTCTTCCCAAGGCCTTTGGTACGGGCATGGTCTCCGGTCTGCGGGCCAGGGGAGGGATGACGGTGGACATCAGCTTCCGGGACGGGAAGCTGGAAAAAGCGGTGCTGACAGGAACGATGCCCCGGGAGCGGGAATTCACCGTGTGCTACGGCGGCAGCCGGAAGCAGGTACGGCTGGCCGGGGAAGAGCGGATCGTCCTGACGGAGGTGGATTTTTGAAAATGACGCGCAAAGGGCTTATGGGGCTGGCCTTCCTGCTTTTCTGCATGGTGCTCCCGGGCTGTGCCCGGGAGGAAGAGGAGCGGCCCGGGAAGATCGAGATACACTTTTTCTATAATGAGCCCTGTGCCTCCTGCGACGGGACAAAGGAATTCTACCGGGTGGTGAAGGAGGAGCTGGGGGATGTCTCCGACAGGTATCCCTACGAGATATATCCCCACAATGTATTCCAGGCCTCCGCGGCCATGGACAGGGACAGGGAGCTGGGGAAGCTGGGCTATAGCCAGGAGGTGATCGGCTCCCTGACCTATCCCGTCATGACCGTGAACGGAAAGGCCTATCTGGGGATGGACTCTATCAGCCAGTCCCTGCGGGAGGCCTATCTGACGGCGGGGGAGGATCTGTTCGTGTACGACAGAGGTGTCTTCGACCCTTGCAGGAAGCAGACATTGAAAGAGCTGCTGGGCAGCTACAGGCTGGAGAAGGGCAGCTCCTCCGTTGTCTATTTCTACCGGACAGTGTGCGAGGAGTGCATCCGGACGGAGGAGGTCATAGGCTCGCTGCCGGAGACCGTAACGGTGGAAGGGGCCTCCTATCCCCAGCAGGTGGTCCGGATCAATACCAGGTCCGGCAGGAACGATGAGGTCATCCAGGCGTTCTTTGCCATGTACGGGGTTCCCGAGGAGGAGCAGATGGTGCCCATCGTCTTCACGGCCCGGGGATATCTGGCGGGCTATGATGCCATCTCCGCGGGCCTGGTCCGGGAGCTGGAGGCGGGCGCCGGGCTTGGGATGGAGTATCCTGAGTAGGGCGGCGGACCGCGCCGTGGATTGGGACGGTGCCGGGAGGAAGGGCCGGGCGGCATGCGCGCGGGATTGGGGCCGCAGGGGCCCAGGAGAAGGAAGGAGGAGAGGGATGTTAGCTGCAGCAAGCCCTGATAGCAGGGCCATCACAAGAGTGGAGCGCAGGGAGGGAAGCCTGTACCTGTATTCCCAGGCAGGGACGCACCGGCTCAGTCCGGTGAACGACAGGACCGTGAGGGTCACCTATACAGAGTCCGGACAGTTTTCTCAGGAGGAGAAGCCGGGCGTTCTGCAGAAGGCCCCCTATGGGGAATGGGACTACACGGAAGACGGGGACCAGATTGCATTACAGACCAGGCTTCTAAAGGTGGAGATATGCAGGGAGACCGCCTCCTGCCGCTACTGCGACGGGGAGGGCAGGGTGCTCCTGCGGGAGAGGGGAAGGGACAGCAAGGTGCTGGAGGAGTTCCCTGTGTACCGCCTGTCGGCCCAGGGGAGCAGGATCGAGAAGGCCGCGACCCCGGACGGCGTCAAGGATGTGGTGAGGGAGGCCGCCCGGATTCCCGACGGGACGCGCTGCCATACCAGGCTGCACCTGGAATGGGAAGGGGAGGAGGGGCTATTCGGCCTGGGGCAGCATGAGGAGGGCTTCGGCTCCCTGCGGGGCGAGACTGTCTACGTGCACCAGGCCAACCGCAAGATCGCGGTGCCGCTGCTGGTGTCCACGAAGGGCTACGGCATCCTGATGGATACGTACAGCCCCATGGTCTTCCAGGATTCCGCATACGGCTCCTATCTGTACACCGAGGCGGATTGGGAGATGGACTTCTACTTTATGAACGGCGCCACGATGGACGGCGTCGTCGCCCAATATCGGATGCTGACGGGGAAGGCGGCCCTGCTGCCGAAGTGGGCCTTCGGCTACCTGCAGTCCCAGGAGCGCTACGAGACCCAGGAGGAAATCCTGGAGACGGCCAGGCAGTACCGGGAGAGGGGGATCGGGCTGGACGGCATAGTGCTGGACTGGTGCTCCTGGGAGGACGGGAAGTGGGGCCAGAAGTCTTTCGACAGGGGGCGGTTCCCGGATCCGGCCGGGATGGTCCGGCAGCTCCACCGGGAGGGCGTGCACTTCATGCTCTCCATCTGGCCGAACATGGATGAAAGTACGCAAAACTACCGGGAATTCCGGGACCGGGGGCTGCTGCTTCCGGGAAGCAACATCTACGACCCGCTGCGCGGGGAGGGGAGGGCGCTGTACTGGGACCAGGTGCGGAGAGGATATGGGGACTGCGGCGTGGACGCCTGGTGGTGCGACAACAGCGAGCCCTTCACGCCGGAATGGAACCACATGGAGCGCCCGGAGCCGTCCAGGATGTACGAGGAGTACTGCGCGGACGCCGGGCTGCGGCTCCCGGCGGAGATGATGGACGCCTTCGGCCTCTTCCATGCCCGGGCCATAAGCGAGGGGCAGCGCGGCACATGGGACAAGAGGGTGTTCAACCTGACCCGCAGCGGGACCACAGGGCAGCAGCGGTACGGCGCCGTGCTCTGGTCCGGGGACACCGCCGCCACCTGGGACACCCTGCGCCGCCAGATCGCAGCCGGGACGCATTTCTGCGCCAGCGGCATGCCCTACTGGACCGTGGACATCGGGGGCTTCTTCGTCAGGGAGGGGAGGCCCTGGTACTGGAAGGGGGACTATCCCCGGGCCGACGGGGACCTGGGGTACAGGGAGCTTTTCGTCAGATGGTACCAGTGGGGGGCTTTCCTGCCAGTGTTCCGGGGACATGGGACGGACTGCCGGAGGGAACTGTGGCGCTGCGCCAACGGGGAGGAGCCCTTCTACGACGCGCTGCTGCTGGCCAACCGGCTGCGCTACCGGCTGATGCCCTATATCTACTCCCTGGCGGGCCTAAGCTGGCTGGAGGACCGGTCCATCATCCGGCATCTGGCGTTCGGCTTCCCCGGGGACAGGCAGGCATGGGACATAAGGGATCAGTACCTCTTCGGGGAGGGGCTGATGGTATGCCCGGTGACGGAGCCGCTGTACTATGGGAGGGATTCGGCCAGGATTGAAGGGAGGCCCAGGAGCAGGCGGGTCTACCTGCCCGAGGGCTGCCGCTGGTACGACTACTGGACCAACGAGGCCTATGGCGGAGGGCAGTGGATCGAGGCCGCCGCGCCGCTGATGCACATCCCGCTGTTCGTCCGGGAGGGGACCGTCCTGCCCATGGCGCAGGCCGCGAGGTCCACCGGGGAGCAGGGGCAGGGCCTGACGGTGACGGTCTACCCGGGGAGGGACGGCCGCTTCGTCCTCTATGAGGACGCGGGGGACGGCTTCGGGTACGAGGACGGGGAGTATGCCCTGACCACGCTGTGCTGGGAGGAAGGGCCGGGGAAGCTCCGGGTAGAAAAGACGAAAGAGTGCGGCAGCATTGCCGGGCGTTACAGGATAGAGAAGGTCGTGATAGCGGCCGGATGAGGGATGAAAGGGCCTGAAAAAGCCGACACGCAGCATGGATGCTGGGATTGTCGGCTTTTTTCGATTGCAGGAATGGTGTATGTGCACGCCGGTCAGGGCCTCTGGGCAGAAAACCATTGCTTATGAAAATTAAATATGTTAGAATACAATCGTACTTGAACATGGAAGCAGTGCATTCTGCCGAAGTATTTGTCCTCCGGGAGACTGCTTTGGAGCGTAGATGCATTCAGCAGGGGAAAATAAAGCGTAGAAAGGAATTGGTGCGATTATGAGGATTTATGCAGCAAAAGACTACAAGGACATGAGCCGCAAGGCGGCGAACCTGATTTCCGCCCAGGTCATCATGAAGCCGGACGCGGTGCTGGGGCTGGCCACGGGCTCCACCCCGGTGGGCGCTTACGAGCAGCTCAGGGAGTGGCATGACAAGGGGGATTTGGACTTTTCCGCCATCCGCAGCGTGAACCTGGACGAGTACAAGGGGCTGTCCGGCGAGCATGACCAGAGCTATCGGTACTTCATGAACCATAATCTGTTCGACCATGTGAATATCAAAAAAGAGAATACCAATGTGCCGAGCGGCCTGGCGGAGGACGCCGAGGCGGAGTGCAGACGCTATGACGGCGTGATCAGAGAGCTGGGCGGCATCGACCTGCAGCTGTTGGGCATCGGCGGTAACGGGCATATCGGCTTCAACGAGCCCTGCGATGTCTTCGAGAAAGGGACCCATGTGGTGACCCTGACGGAGGAGACCCGCCGCAGCAATGCCAGATTCTTCAGCTCCATCGACGAGGTGCCCACCCATGCCCTGACCATGGGCATCGGCGGCATCATGTCCGCGAAGAAGGTGCTGCTTTTGGCATCCGGCGAGGCCAAGGCCCAGGCTTTGTACGATTCCTGCTTCGGGCCCGTGACCCCGGGCGTGCCCGCTTCCGTCCTGCAGCTCCATAACGATGTGGTCATCATCGCCGACGAGGCGGCCCTGGCCATGATCCGCGAAAAGACCGGCTGGGAGGGCGAAATCTATGATAATTAAGAACGGACTGGTCTTCCAGGAGGACAAGACCTTTGCCAAGAGAGATCTGTATATTGAAGACGGAAAGATTGTGGGAAGCCTGGAAGAGGTGAAGGATCGGACGGAAGTGGACGCGGAGGGGCTCTATGTGCTCCCCGGCCTGGTGGATGTCCACAGCCACGGCGCGGTGGGCTGCGACTTCTCCGACGGCGACCTGGAGGGGCTTAAGAAGATTCTGACCTATGAGCGCTCCTGCGGCGTCACCTCCTACTGCCCCACCTCCATGACCATCGATACGGAGGAGCTGCGCAGGATCTTCAAGGCCATGGGGGACTTCACGGAAGGCCCGGGCATGGCCCATGTGGCGGGCATCAACATGGAGGGGCCTTTCCTGGACGTGGACAAGAAGGGTGCCCATCTGGCGGAATATATCCTGGCCCCGGACGTGGAATTTTTCAGAGAATGCAACCAGGCCTCCGGGAACAAAATCCGCCTGGTGACCCTGGCCCCCAATGTGGAGGGTGCCATGGAGTTCATCAGAGAGGTGCGTGACGAAGTGGTGATATCCCTGGGGCATACAGGGGCGGATTATGAGACGGCCAAAGCGGCCCTGGAGGCAGGGGCCAACCATGTGACCCATCTGTGCAATGCCATGCTGCCTCTGGAGCACAGGAAGCCGGGCCTGATTGGGGCGGCCTCCGAGGACGAGGGCTGCTACGCCGAACTGATCAGCGACGGCATCCATATCCACGAGAGTATGGTGCGGGCGGTGTTCAGGATGTTCCCGGGCAGGGTGGTGCTGATCAGCGATTCCATGCGGGCTACAGGCCTGGAGGACGGCACCTATGACCTGGGCGGGCAGCAGGTGACGGTGAACGGCAAGCTGGCCACATTGGCATCCGGCACCATCGCAGGCTCCGCCACCAATCTCTACGACTGCATGCGCACGGCTGTGTCCTTCGGCATCCCCAGGGAGGAGGCCATCGCCGCCGCCACCATGAACCCGGCGAAGAGCATCGGCGTGTACGACGAGGTGGGCTCCCTTACCCCCGGCAAGCGGGCGGATGTGGTGCTGGCGGACCGGGATCTGAAGCTGGTGAAGGTGCTGTAGGACGGAAGGATATAGACGGAATTGCGTTAAAAGCCACTCGTTTCCAGGCTTGTGAGACGGGTGGCTTTTTGACAGCCTGTTGTCGATTTCACCGATACTTGAAGAGAGGGAGAGGGCGCTCGCTGGGCGAATATCGGTTCCAACGGACTTGCAGGGAACTGTCACAGAGTACAGGGTACAGGATGAGGATGGGGAGGAAATGTGGCTCCCTGTTCTGTGGTAAAGGGGCTGACCGGGGCGGGTATCTGCAAGGCAGTTAGCCGAAACAGGCAGAAACTGTCATGACGGCTGCGCGTGATTCGTATATACTTCTAAGCAGACAGAAAGGAAAGCGGGGATGGGCGGATGGAACTGATGGAATGCATGCAGAGAGCTATCGACTTTATGGAAGACAATCTGTGCGGCAAGCTGAGCATGGAAGCGATAGCGGGCCAGGCCTATATGTCAAGCTTCCATTTCCAGCGTCTCTTCTCGGTGGTGTGCGGCGTCTCGGTCAGCGAGTATATGCGCAACCGCCGACTGGCCCTGGCCGGGGGGAGATAGCGCGCTCGGATGCAAGGATTATCGACATAGCGTTAAAGTACGGCTATGAGTCGCCGGAAAGCTTCTCCCGGGCATTCGCCCGTTTCCACGGCATATCCCCCATGGCGGCGCGCAGCCGGAGGGGAGGGCTCCGTGCATTTCCGCATATATCTGTCAAATCTATGATAGGAGGCGGCCAAATGATGCAGAATTTGAAGGAAAGAGGCTATACGGTGAAGGAGAACGGCCCTATTTACTACACGAGGGATATGGACAGGACCGCGAAATGGTTCGAGGATGTCCTGGGGTGGTACGGGGCAATCGACCAGAGGAACGAGGAAGGCCAGGGGACATATGGGTGCCTGCTGCCCATGCCCGTGGAGATATTCAGCATGACGCTGCAGCCCTTCAACGGAATCCATATGTTTATCGGCGAACCCACCGGGCAGACCGTGGCTTTCATGCGGGTGGACAATGTGGAGAAGCTCCATGCTTTTGTGAAGAAGAGCGGGTGGACACAGATCGGTGAGATCAGGGAGCAGCACTGGGGCGGGAAGGAATGCGATGTCACCACGATCGACGGGGGCGTGATCAGGTTCTTCGAGCTGGAGGAGTACCACGGCAGGTGAATCCCGTCTCGCAGGGCTGAAGCTGTGGTCTGCGGGAGAAGAATTGGGCGGAAAAACGGAAGCCCAAACCCGAAAATCTGAAAATGCGGCCGGAAAATTGTCAGAAAATGGGTTAATTAGACGGTTGCATTTCGTAAACTGATGTGATATACTACAGACCGTCAGGATTTACAGTGATGCCTCCGGGAAAGTACCTGGCTGACGGTCTGCCGTCGGGTTGTACTGTAAGTTTAACCGGTGCGCAATATAAAATACTGACTCAAGTGAATAAGGACATGACAGGTGCCGGAGGGCGGAGGGATTCGCCTGGTCCGGTGAAAAGGGAAGCAGGTGAGAGGCCTGCACGATCTCGTCGCTGTGAGAGAAGAGTCATGCTTCATGCTGCCAAGGGGCAGCGGATGTCACTGGGAAGAAGAGCCGTTTCCTGCAGGCAAGGGGCCGGGGCTGTATGAGCCTGGCGGATGGCTGCGGAAGGGCCGGATTCCCGGGAAGGCGGAAGCTGGCGGTGACGCTCAAGTCAGAAGACCTGCCTGTCATGTGTGCCATGAGGCCACGAGGAATTGGCTGGCGCGGAATGCGCGTGGAACGCGCGCGTTCGGTTCTGCGGAAAGGTCTGCAAAAGTTTTGCCGCGGAATATCCTGCTGAAAACGAGAGGATGGAAGACTGCCTTTCTGTTTTGAGTACGCCAACTCCTGCATAGCGCGGGAGTTTTTTCATGTGCCGAAATGGGCCACAGGGCACAGGCTTATCGCTGAAAAAAGGGCAGGCCGGATGTGCATGCCCGGAAAGAGGCTGCAAATGGCAGCAGAAAGCGGAGGAGAAAAAAAGATGGAGAGCAAGAGCGGAAGCAACAGGAAGTTGATCATCGGAGCGGTGGCGCTGGTGGCAGTGGTGGCGATTCTGGCCATCGTGTACATGGCGTTCCGGGAGAAGCCGGTGGAGGGCGCGAAGGCCATCACCATCGAGGTCACGGGGAAATCCGGAGCCGTGGAAAAGTATGAGCTGAACACGGACGCCCAGTACCTGCGCCAGGCCATGGAAGAGGCGGACGGCCTGACCTTTTCCGGCACGGAGAGCGAATACGGCATGCTGGTGGAGACGGTGAACGGCGACTTGGCGGACTACAACGCAGACGGGGCTTACTGGAGCTTCTATGTGAACGGGGAATACTGCAATTACGGCATCGACACCCAACCGGTGGAAGACGGAGATGCCTTCGGAATTGTGTATACGGTGGATTCGGCAGAATGATGCTTCCGGGCACAGGAGAGGGCCGGAGGGCGGGGAGGTAAGCCGATTGGCATCCGAGGTGGCGCTCCGTCGGGATACGGCGATGAAAGCCCGAGGGAAAAACGGCGCGGAGGGCATAAAGGATATGCCTGAAACAGGAGGCCGGATGGGGCGGAAAGCCGAATGATGGCGGGAAGCCGGAAAACCGGAAGGCCGGAACGCCGGACGGAGGACAGGAAAGGCAGGACATGGCAGAGAAGAAGAGAGGAAAAAAGCTTTCCATAGAGGACATCGCCCTGATGGGTATGATGGTGGCGGTGATAGAGGTCTGCAAGCTGGCCATGGCCTTCCTGCCGAACATTGAGCTCACCAGCTTCTGGATTATCATGTTCACGCTGCTGTTCCAGTGGCGGATCCTCTTCGTGATTCCCGTGTTCATTCTGGTGGAGGGGGCGGTCTACGGCTTCGGGCTGTGGTGGGTCATGTACCTGTACGCCTGGCCCCTGCTGGCCTTGGCGGCCTATCTGAACAGGAAACAGGAATCTGTGTGGTTCTGGAGCATCCTGTCGGCGGTGTTCGGCCTGATGTTCGGCTTCCTCTGCGCCCTGCCCTATGTGGCGATTGGCACGGCGGACAGCGGGCTGCGGGGCGGCCTGTACGCGGGATTCACCTGGTGGGTGGCGGGCATTCCTTTCGATATCGCCCACGGCATGGGGAACTTCGTGCTGATGGCGGTGCTGCACAAGCCTGTGCGCCTGGCCATGAAGCGCATCCGGAGAGAAAAAGCATAAAGGATGCCGCTGTCCCGGGGCTCAGTCCTCGTCGTCATTGCTGTCAGCCAAAAGCAATGAGAAGATGAACTCGCTTCCCGCCCCTTCCGTGCTGATCACATTGATGTGCTCCCCGTGGCAGTTTATGATTTCCTTGACGATGGACAGCCCCAGGCCTGTGCCCTTCTTGTCCTTGCCACGGGAGTAGTCGGATTTGTAGAACCGGTCCCATATCAGCTTCAAATCGTCCTTTGGGATGCCGATGCCGGTATCCTTGACGGAGACGAACAGTTTATTCTTTTTCACGGAAGTCTCCACCTTGATGACGGAGTCGTGGTGGCTGAACTTGATCGCATTGTCCAGCAGGTTGTAGAGCACCTGCTGGATTTTTTCCATATCCGCGTTCACGTACATCTCGTCCCCGGTGAGAATCATCTCGATGGCGATGGTCTTCTTCCGGCAGGTCCCCTCAAAGGACGCGGCGGTGCTGCGGATGATGCCGTTGATGTCGAAATCCGCCCGCTTCAAAAGCATCCCCTTGGTGTTCAGGTTGTTCAGGGACAGCAGGCTGTTGGTGAGCTTGGTGAGCCGCTCCGTCTCGGTGAGGACGATGTTCAGGTACTTGTCATGCATCTCCGGAGGGATGGTGCCGTCGATCATGGCCTCCAGGTAGCCTCGGATGGAGGTCAGGGGGGAGCGGAAGTCGTGGGACACATTGGCCACGAATTTCTTCTGGTCGTCCTCCGCGCTGGCAATCTGGCTGGCCATATAGTTCAGGCACACCGCCAGGTAGCCGATTTCATCGTCGCTCTCCACCTGGAACTCATAGTGCATGTTCCCGGCGGCGTACTGCTCCGTGGCGTAGGTGATCTTCCGCAGGGGAATGTACACCATCTCCGTGAAGAAGATCAGGATGATCAGGGACAGGAGCAGCAGGATGACCAAAGTGATGTAGGAGATGTTCAGCATCCGGTTGCAGGAATCCTCGATCCGCAGCATGTCGCAGTGGATGACCACATAGCCCTTCACCATGTACTGGAAGGTGATGGGGGAGAAGACGCTGAGCATCTTCGAGTCGAAGTTGCCGAAGAAATCGTTCACCATGTAGTAGGAGCCGCCGGTGGCCGTGGGGTCGAAATTATCGATGACAATTTCGTCTTCCACATTCAGGGAGGCCCCGGTGTCCAGCACCAGGCGGCCAGAGGGATTGATGATGCGGATGGTGGAGTCCAGGTAGAGGGCCAGGGAGTCAAGCTGGTCCTTCACCGTCTCCAGGTCCGTCTCGCTGGCGTAGAGCCCTGCGGCGTAGGTGTCGGAGATGCGGGTGGCCTCCAGGTAGAGGTCCTCCGCCTTCTCCCGGATCAGGTGGTCCCTGGTCATACTGGGCACAAAGGTGGTGACGATGATGAAGCTGAACACGCCGAAGATGAAGTAGGCCAGTATGAACTTCAGGTAGAGGGTCTTCTTCATGTATTGCGCACCTCGAATTTATAACCCACGCCCCAGATGGTGGTTATCTTCCAGTTGGCGTGGTCCTTGATCTTCTCCCGGAGGCGCTTGATGTGCACGTCCACGGTGCGGGTGTCCCCCACGTACTCGTATCCCCAGATCTGGTCCAGGAGCTGCTCCCTGGTGAAGACATGATTGGGGGAGGAGGCCAGGAAATACAAAAGCTCCAGCTCCTTGGGCGGCATGTCCACGGTGCGCCCCATGTAGAGCACGGAATAGTTGGTCAGGTTCACGGACAGGTCCGCGTACTGAACGCATTTGTCGGCGCTGGCAGCGGGGGAGGGCGCGGGGGAGGCGGGCTTGTAGCGGCGCAGCACGGCCTTGGCCCTGGCCACCAGCTCCTTGGTGTCGAAGGGCTTTTCGATATAATCGTCCGCGCCCAGCTCCAGCCCCAGGACCTTGTCGAAGATCTCGCCCTTGGCGGAGAGCATGATGATGGGCACGGTGTACTTGTTCCGCACTTCCCGGCAGACCTGGTAGCCGTCCATGCCGGGGAGCATGATGTCCAGCAGGATCAGATTGGGAGAAAAGCTCTCCATGGCGGGCATCACGGATTCTCCGTCATTGACGATCAGGGTCTCGTAGCATTCCTTGGTGAGGTAGAGGGCTATCAGTTCGGCGATGTTGTTGTCGTCGTCTACTATCAGGATTTTCTGTTTATTTACCATGTTTCCTGCTCCTAATTTTATATTACTGGTTCCGGATTTATTCTGTAGGCGGGCTGACGGCGCCCCGGTAACCTGCTCCGGGCGCTGCCATGCCCTTTCGGGAGCCGGGCGGGCCGCAGGAAGGCGGCTGCGCCAGGCTGGTGCCTCGGAGGGAATGGGGGCTGCGGGGCGGGGCGCCCGGCACGGCACCGGGGGTATCTGCGGGGCGCTTACTTGAAGGTGACGATGGTGACGCCGGAGTCCCCCTCGCCGTACTCACCCAGCCGGTATTCCTTCACGTATTTCAGGCGCTTGAGATGCCCGTGTACGGCATTGCGCAGGGCGCCTGTCCCTTTTCCGTGCACCACCCGGACGCTTGGCAGATGGGCCAGGTAGGCGTCGTCCAGGTATTTGTCCAGAAGCGCCAGGGCCTCGTCCACGGTCTTGCCCAGGAGGTTGATCTCCGTGGAGATGGACATGGTCTTGGACATCTTCATCTTGCCGGAGCGGTCACCGCCGCCGCTGCGCTGGAGCTTGGGGGTGGTGACGGTCTCCTCCTGTACGTAGATCAGGTCTTTTACATTGGTATGGGTGCGGATGATGCCGCACTGGACGAACAGCGCCCCCTTGGCGTCCGGCAGGGTGCTGACAGTGCCAGTCAGGCCCATGGAGACTATCTTCACGGCGTCTCCTTTTTTCAGCTTCTTCGGGTCGATGGCCTTCTTCTCCGGGGCTTTCAGGCCGCCGTTCAATGAGAGGCTGCCGCCGACGGAGAGATGGTCGTTCTTCTCGCTTATCTTGTCCCGCACCTTCTGGCGCTTCTTCTCCAGCTCCCGGATGTCCGCGCCGGCGCCTGCCTTGTGGAAGTCCCGTATGGTCTCGTCGGCCACCTCCTTGGCCTCCTGGAGGATCTCCCTGGCCTTCTCGTTGGCCTCCCGGAGGATCCGGTCCTTGGCCTGGTCGATTTTGTCGTTCTTCTGCTGGAGCTGCTCCTGGAGGAGGCGGATGCTCTCCTTGTGCCGGGCGATTTCCAGCTGTTCCTTCTCGATGGTGATCCGGCTCTGCTCCAGGTCGGCGATCACGTCCTCGAAGGTCTTGTCCTCCTTGCCGATCTGTTCCCTGGCGGCGTCTATGATCTCCTCCGACAGCCCCAGCTTGGCGGAGATGGCGAAGGCGTTGCTCTTCCCGGGGATGCCGATCAGCAGCCTGTAGGTGGGCTGCAGGGTCTCCACGTTGAACTCGCAGCAGGCGTTCTCCACAAAGGAGGTGGAGAGGGCGTAGATCTTCAGCTCGCTGTAGTGGGTGGTGGCCATGGTGCGGATGCCCCTGTCGTGGAGGTAGTTCAGCACCGCGATGGCCAGGGCCGCGCCCTCGGTGGGGTCTGTCCCCGCCCCCAGCTCATCGAAGAGGCAGAGGGAATCCGCGTCCGCATGGTTCAGGATGTGGACGATGCTCTTCATATGGGAGGAGAAGGTGGACAGGCTCTGCTCGATGCTCTGTTCGTCCCCGATGTCCGCATAGACTTCCGTAAAAATGGACAGTTCCGAACGGTCTAACGCAGGGATGTGGAGCCCTGCCTGGCCCATGAGGGTGAAGAGGCCCACGGTCTTTAAGGAGACGGTCTTGCCGCCGGTGTTGGGGCCTGTGATGACCAGCAGGTCGAAGTCCCGGCCTAAATGGATGTCGATGGGCACCACTTTCTTCTTGTCCAGCAGGGGATGGCGGCCCTTGCGGATATTGATGGAACGGTCGTCGTTGAAGACAGGCTCCGTGGCGTTCATCTCCATGGCCAGCTCCGCCTTGGCGAAGATGAAGTCCAGCAGGGTCATGATCTTCAGGTCGTCCGCCAGCTCCTCGGTATGGGCCCCGGCCTGGGCGCTCAGATCCGCCAGGATCCGTCCGATCTCCTCCTTTTCCTCCAGCTCCAGCTCCCTGAGCTTGTTGTTCAGCTCCACCACCGCGGCGGGCTCTACGAAATAGGTGGAGCCTGTGGCGGACTGGTCGTGGACCATGCCGTTGACCTGGCCCTTGTACTCCGCCTTGATGGGGATGCAGTAGCGGTTGTTCCGCATGGTGATCACAGCGTCCTGGAGATAGGTGCGGTAGGAGCCGCTGAGCATGGAGGTGAGCTGGCCGTGTATCTTGTCGCCAGTCTGCAGCATGGAGCGGCGGATGTTTTTCAGCTTCGGGCTGGCGTCGTCCGCGATCTCCTCCTCGGAGAGGATGCAGCGGTGGATCTCATTGGCCAGGCCCGTCAGGGGGGTCAGCAGCTCGAAGTATTCGTCCAGGGTGTCCCGGGCCTCGTCCTCCGGTTCCGGGCTGCCGCCGCGCCTGTCCCTGTCGGAATCTCTGTCGTTGCCGGAGGCCCTGCCCCCTGCCCTGCCGTCATTCCTGTCCTGCCTGCCATAGGCCTTGATGCGGGCCACATTGTCCAGCATGGAGGCGATGTTCAGGAGCTCTAAGATGGAAAGGGTGCTGTCCACCTCCAGGGAGCGGATTGAATAGCCCAGATCCTTGTTGTTGCCGAAGGACGTGCTGCCGAAGCGGAACAGGCGGCGCAGGGCATCGGCGGTCTGTCGCTGGTTCCTGCGGATCTCGCCCAGGTCGGTGGACGGGACAAGCTCCCGGCAGAGCTTCTTGCCCGGCGCGGAGTTGGCCTTGTTCGCCAGCAGCTCGATGATTTTGTTGTATTCTAAGGTTTTCAGTACTTTTTCGTTCATGATAGACTCCTTTATTCCTACAGATTCTGGCTGGTTCGGCAGAATGCTTCAGGCATTTCTATGCCAGACCTTCAAAGATTTCCTGCAGGGTCATGGTGATGTGGGGGAAGGCCCGCAGACGGATTTCGGCTTCGGCATTGTAGTATTCTTCCTCCTTATCATCCTGCAGGATATAACTCTCCTCCAGGACGTAGCGGCCCTCCCGGAGATAATAGATTTCCAGATGTCCCTCGGGGGAGAGGATCCAGTATTCTTCCACGCCCGCCGCTTCATAGATATCCTTTTTCTCCGCCCGGTCCCGCTTGGAGGTGGATGGGCTTAGGGTCTCCGCGACGAACTTGGGGGTCCCGCTGTAGGAACCGCCCTTTAAGTGCTTCCTGTCGCAGACGATCATGATGTCCGGGCACAGATAGTCGTCGTTCTTGTTCGGATGGTATTTGAAGTCCAGGTTTTCCATGGAGACCAGGCAGATGCTGTCCTTTAGGCCCTGCTTTATAATGAGGTAAAGATTCCCGTTCACGATGCCGTGCCGATAGCTTGGCGAAGGGGACATATCATAAATCACGCCGTCGATTTTTTCGTCTTTCCTTCGTTCCAGTTCCGCCATTCCCATATTATCGTCCTCCCTTTTTGATTTCATTCTAACATATACCTGTATATTTGCCAACAGAAGAACCGAAATAGCATGGACAATTTCTTTCTCCTCTATAACTATTGGGATATATTTGTCCCCGAAAAATGTATTGCAATTGATATTTATATATGTTATCATAAAGGAACTTTACAAAATCTATTTTTCGGAATGGCAAGAGCTGACAGAGAGCTTCTGCCGTATAATGAGAGGCTTCCGAGAGGGGCCTGAAGTCCGGGCGTTTTGCCTGAAGCAACCCATGAATCATGAAAGAACGTAGGCAGACGCAACAGGACGATTGTCTGTTTTTCGTCTGTCTGCCGGAAAAAGGGAGGTAATATGCTTACAAGTGGAGAACTCATCGAATATCTTGCCGATACTGACAAGCACAGGAAAGATTTGGGGTTAGAAGAATGAATTTTATCAGTCGGCTTATGGATTCCGGCCAGGCAGATTCAAAGAATATTAAGGAGACGCATTGAATGAAAACATTTCAGTTACCGATTGATAAGATAATTATTCAATTAGGCTATAAGTCCTCTGGTAAGCTTTTTATGTCTAATCAATTTCAAAACGCCCCTTTATCTCCGCAGTCTAAAAGAATATTAAAAGAGATAAACCCATATGCGGCATACATTGTTGATAATGCTCCATTTGTGTTGTTTTTTGACAAGATAATGAATGATGATAGTTCGTTTAAAAAAGTTAGTAAACAGGTTTGGAATGCTCAAATTCCTGTCGCAATTTTTTGTGATGAGAGCACAGTAAAAATATTTAATGGACTGTCGATAGATGACTCGAACTATATACTGAGACAAATTGAAGCATATTCAACGGAGGATTGCAATGAAATCTCGGATTTTTCCTACTGGCAGATTTCTAATCCAATCTTCTGGAACAAATATAACCAGATTTATTCAGAAACTAAATTAAACCAAAGTCTATTGGATAATATATCATTTTTAACGAGTGAATTAAAAAACACTTATCATATACAGTTCGGGACAAAACTTGTCCTTCGGTTGATTTTTATTCGCTATCTTATTGATAGAGGTGTAGATTTAGACTATGGCAATTTCTCAACAGATATTTCACAGTCGCAAAAAGAATTTTTAAGAATAGTTAGTAACAAACATGATGTTTATAAATTATTTGCTCATCTGAAAGAAAAGTTTAATGGAAATCTGTTTGAGTTAGAAGATGAAATAGATTGTACTGAACTTACCGCACAGATATTTGCTCTGTTGTCTGACTTCTTTTCAGGTAAAGAAATATTAAATACTAAACAGCTATCTTTGTTTGCGTTATATGATTTTAATATTATACCGGTCGAATTGATTAGCAATATTTACGAAATACTTCTTGGTAAAGAAGCACGCGACAAAGATAATGCGTTTTACACACCAAACTATTTAGTTGAATACATTTTAGACAGAACAGTTACGAAAACCTTAAAAGAGAAATCCTCGTTTACAATTTTAGACCCTTCTTGCGGATCCGGCGTATTTCTTGTAGATAGTTATCGGCGTATAATCCAAGAAAATTTGGGTGAAAGGCTTTATTGTGATGATGACGCTGTCCTAAAGCGGCTCTTGACAAATCATATCTACGGTATCGATATTAACGAAGAAGCCATTGATGTAACGATTTTTTCCCTTTATTTGACCATATTGGATTATAAAGATCCTAAAACCCTTTCTGAGTTTATCTTGCCAAATTTAAAAGGAGAGAATTTGTTTGTTGGCGATTTTTTTGACGAAGAGAAATTAAGGCCTTTGACAGAAAAAAATATTGCTTTTGATTATATCATTGGAAATCCTCCATGGGGTAATGTAAAAACTGGGCTGCATATGTCTTATTGCAAATCAAAAGGATTTGCCGATAAGCAACAGAATAATGAAATCAGTAGAAGCTTTGTGTTCCGTGCAAAGGATTTTTGTACAGTCAATACAACTTGCTGTTTTATTTTGCACTCGAAGTTGCTTTATAATCAAAAAAACCCAGCGGTTATGTTTCGTAAGTTCATGTTAAAAGAAACAGAAATCTGCGATATAGTAGAACTGTCTTCAGTAAGAAAATTGGTATTCGAGAATGCTGATGCTCCTGCTGCTATTGTTGTATTTAAATATAATCTTCAGAATAACTTAATGCATAACTTTACTTATACATCAGTTAAGCCAAATATCTTTTTTAGACTATTTCATGTGATTTGTGTTGAAAAGAATGATGTTAAAAGCATTCCTCAAGCCCTGTTATTTACTTACGATTGGGCTTGGAAAACAATTGTTTATGGCAGCAGTTATGATTTAGAGACTATTATAAAGCTTAAAAATAAATACCCCACAATAGAACAGACATTAGATGAACAAACCCCTTCAATTGTTAAAGGTGCTGGCGTAGAGTATCAAGATGGAGATAAAAAAGATGCAACACATTTACTGGGACGTAAACTTTTGGATTCTCAAAATGGAGTTGAACACTTTATTGTAAACAGTTCTTGTACTTCGATTTTTAGTAAACCTAAAGTACATCGTCCTCGAGATAGTAAGCTCTTTGAACCACCATATGTTTTAACTCCAACGGGCATAGATTGTAATACCTATAAGCTTAAAGCGGCATATAGTGATGATTCCTTTGTTTCAAAAAAGACGATGTATATAATTAAAGGTTCTAATGAGCAAAAGAGTCTATTGCTAAATTTAGTGGGGTTGCTGAATTCATCATTGTATGCTTATTTGAATCTTATGCTTGGCACATCTATTGGAATAGAGCGGGAGCAAAGATTTATGGATGAGGTATTATCGTATCCGTACTTATTTTCTGAGAAAGTAGTTGATAAAGTTGACCATATCCAAACCACGCTGAACAAACAGAAACAATATGTATTATATGATTGTGATATAGATAGCGACGTAAAGCAGCTCGATGATATGATTTTAAAAGAATTGGGGTTGGAGCATAATAACTTCATAAACTATGCTATTGACATACAAATTCCAGAATTAACGAATCCTGTTAAAAGCCAGGCATATAGAACAGTATCTGTTGATGATTTAAAAGAATATAGCAAATGTTTTGTTAAACAGTTTTCTTTGGTATATAATCCGAGTGGCCAATATGTATCCGTGACATTGTATCCAAGTATCGGAAATCACTATGCTGTATTTGAATTACAAATCAATAATAGTAAACCTGTTGCTGAAATAGTAGTTGCAGATGAAGTGAATGACGAAAAAAAACTACTTGCCCAGTTTTCTGTGTATGAATACAATGACAAATTTTATCAAATGCGTGATGTAATACACTTTAGCACAGATTCGTTATTTATCCTTAAGCCTAATTTCTATAAAAATTGGCATCCTGCTATTGCTGAGATTGATCTTGCAGATGTAATAGACCAGATTATGGCTGCTTCGGGAGGTGATGAATAATGGGAGGATTTCAAAATCAATTATTAAACCAAAATTTTAAACAAAACTTTTACAATATAATTATTACTGCATTGATTGCAAGCTGTAAGCTGATGGTACAAAATTGTTGTTCAAATAAAGCAGGGCTTCCCAACCATGAAGAAAAAATTCGAACACATTTGTTAGAGAACTATCTGGAGAATGAAAATGTTCGTTGTACTATTGGATTATCTGATGTACCTATTAGATTTCTTCCAGAGGTCCCTGAAAACTACGATGCGGATACCGATACATATATTGGACGAACAGATATACGGGTTTTTTCTAGCAACTGGTTAAGGAATCCAAATGACTATTATATTGTAGAATGTAAGCGGCTTGATGGAACACAATCTTTAAACCAAAAATATGTTGACGAAGGTATATGTAGATTTGTTGGTAATACTCCCAAATATTCATCGTATAATAATCAAAACATTATGCTGGGCTTTGTCGTAAAAGACATTGATTGTTCTGTTGTTATTAGTACAATAACCGATATCCATAGCAAAAAGATAGGCAGCATTATCACCCAAAATATAACCCCTATTGTAAATGCTGATGACTATTATCTTTGTGAAAGCATTTATACTAACCGATTATCTTTAAGCCATATTTTTTATAATATTTCAAGTGTAATATCTTCATAAAGAAATCATAAAGCATGGAAAAGGCGGCGGATGCCAGAATGCAAGGAACGCTTTCAGACAGAGGGACATTCGGTTGAAGTGTAAAAATCTTTCAAGTTCGAAGCGTTGAAGTAAGGCGGCAGATATGGTAGAATAACATCACTATAAACATCATATCCGACTGTCGGAAAGGAGTTATGCAGGGAACAGGCATGGGGAAATGACGGCCGATGGCCAGGGGGACAGGAAAGGGGCATGGGCAGCCCGCAGAGCGGAGGGACATATGGACCGGGGGGGCAGAAACGAAAAGCGCAGACAGATGTCATTCTCCAGACGGCTGATAAAGGTCTGGATTTTTGGCGTAGCCATTCCTCTGGTTCTGGTGGAGATTCTCTTCCTGGCCCAGTTCTACCGCATCAACTACCGGGAGGTGGAGGAATCCATCACCAGCGACTTAAACAGGATGTCCCGGGAGATGACCGACCTGATGGACAATATGAAGATGCTCTCCTGGCTCATGGAGGCGGACGGCACCGTGGGGAAGAACCTGGTGACCTACCTGGAGGAGCGGGACAGCGCGGAGAAGGGTAATCTCCTGGTCTATCTGAGGGAGCAGATAGCCAACTATGAGGTGGCGAACCCTTCCGTGGCAAACCTGACCTATCTGTACATCCCCAAGGGACAGAAGGAGCCCGTGAAGATCAACCAGAGCTCTCTGGTCTACGCAGGAATGCCCGCGGAGGAGGACTTCCTGTGCAAATGGGAGAACATCGCGTTCTATGGCCCCCACAAATCGAAGTCCATGGCCGGGGAGTACGAATGCATCTCTTTGCTGCGAAGATACCGGACGCTGAAGGATTACGGTGAAATCTACATCTATGTGGAATCCGGTTTCCGGTATCTGGACGAGCTGGATATGGGAAGCATGGCGGACATGAACAGCGTTCTCCTGATGCAGTCCGCCGACGGGAAGATCATGTACAGCTCCAATGAGGAGGTGGCGGCGAAAGGCCTGGACTGGCAGAAAGGGATTACCGAGGTGCAGATGGCAGGGGAGCGGTATCAGATTTACAGCCGGGAGATGAAGGGGGACTGGCAGCTGCACATCCTGGTGCCCACCCGGGAGCACTACCGGCTCGTCTACCGCATGGCCCTGAACCTGGGGCTGATCACCCTGTTCGTCATCTCCTTCTGCCTCCTGATTTCCGTCCTGCAGTGGAGGAACACCTACAAGGCCTTCAACAGATTTGATGAGGGTCTGCGGGCCATCGCCGAGGACGAGGACGTGGAGTCCCGTGTGGAGCGGATGAACATCCGGGAGTTCGACGAGCACTTCGAGCTCTTCGACAAGATGAAGAAGAACATCCTGCGGCTTCTGGGCAAGGTGCAGGAGGAGGAAAAGCGCCGCAGGGAGCTGGAGGTGCGGGTGGTTCTGGGGAAAATCAATCCCCATTTCCTCTACAATACCCTGGACACCTTAAAGTGGTACGCGGCGGGAAAGCAGGACAGGGAGATGACGCGTTTCATCACGGCCCTGAACAGGCTCCTTCTATATAATATGTCCCGGGACGACGGCACTACCCTGGAGCGGGAGCTTGAGGCCATAGGGGCCTACATCGTGCTCCAGCAGCTTCGGTACGACATCCGGTTCGTGGTGGATACGGGCAAGCACCCGGAGATCCTCCAGACCGTGATGCCACGCTTTATACTACAGCCTGTGGTAGAAAATGCGATTAAGCACAGCGGCTGCAACAAGGGGGAGATCCGCATCGAGGTGGAGCTCCTGGCCAGCGGCAAGATATCGATTCTGGTGAAGAACAACGGCAGCCCCATCGACCCGGAGAAGATACGGCAGGTCCTGGAGCAGAAGCAGGATGTGTCCGCAAACGGCATCGGCCTACAGTATGTGGCCAGGATGCTGGAGAGCTTTTACGGGAGCGAGTTCGTGCTGCAGGCGGAGCGGCTGGAGGACGGCTTCAATGTGGTGGAGATCCGCATTCCCTTCGCCGCGGAGGCGATTGTGAAGGAGGCCAGGGGGATATGCCCGTCCAGGGCCGACACCGTGCTTTAGCCGGGGGATATGGCAAGGAGCGTCCATGGCCTCTGCACCGGGGGGAGGCCGGGGAATGGGAGATTTGTGCCTGCCGGAGGCGGGCAGGGGGGTAGAAGATGATCAGGGTATATGTGGTGGACGATGAGAAGCTGGTGCGCCGGGGCATCATCGGGCTGATTGACTGGGAGAGATACGGCATGGAGGTGGTGGGGGATTCCGGCAGCGGCGAGGAGGCCCTGCGGTTCCTGCGGGAAAAGGGAGCGGACATCCTCTTCTCCGACCTGGAGATGCCCGGCCTGTCCGGCATCCCCTTCCTCCAGGAGGTGCGCAGGAGCTTTCCCAGGCTCCAGATGGTAGTGCTGACCATGCACCAGGAATTCGAGCTGATACAGCAGGCCCTGCGCATCGGCATCCTGGACTACATCACCAAGGCCCAGATTGAGGAGGAGAATGCGGATGCCTTCATGCAGGGGGTGCGCAAGCGCTATTTGGAGGTGGAGCGGCATTACCAGAGGCGGGAGCGGAAGGTGGAGAAGGAGAGCATCTATGTCTGGGAGCTGCCGGACTTTTCCCAGGCCCAGGCCGTGGCCAGGGAGCTGGAGGCCCAGGGCTTCGTCTTCGAGCTTTTAAACGAGACCTCCTTCCTCTTTCCCTGCACCATACGCCCCGGGCTGCTGCAGAGCATAGCCGGACGCTTCGACAGGGAGCGCTCCACCCTGCTGGAGATCAGGGAGGTTGCGGGAGTGCCCTATGAGAGGCTGGAGAATGCCCTGCAGACCACGGGGAAGCGCCGGCTGTTCCAGGACAGGAGGCCCGGGGAATACTGCTATGCCTACGCCTTCCCGGAGCTTCTGCAGGAGCAGGAGGGCTGTACCAGAGAGGCGGTGCTGCAGCTCAGCCTGGAGATGGCGTTCATGGTCAGGGATCAGGATTATGAAGAGGGCATGGCCAGGATCCGCACCGCGGCGCTCTCCGCGGAGGAGCGGATCGCGGTGTTCTACCACTTCGACCTGCACTGGGCGGAATTCTCCGGCAAGGACATCTCCCGGTACTTTGAGGAGACAGGGCATTTCCTCTGGTGGTATCAGTGGCGGGAATGGTTCGATGAGGTGCGGGGCCTGGTGCTCCACAGCATCGAGGGGACGGACGCGGAGCTGGCCACCATGGAGGAGCTCCACAGAGCCATGAACTATATCAGGGAGCACATGGACAGGGACATCACCCTGGAGGAGCTGCTGCGGCTGACGGGCATGAGCAAGAGCCATTTCTCCCGCAAGTTCAAGAACCTGACCGGCAAGACATTCGTCACCTATCTGAACGATTTAAGGATCGAGGCGGCGAAAAAGTACCTGACCGAGACCAGACAGCCCATCTACTGGATAGCAAAACAGGTGGGCTACGCGGACGAGCGGTATTTCCGCAGGATTTTCCGGGAGAGGATGGGGGACAATCCCAGACAGTTCCGTGAAAATCACCAAAAGTGATGTCACAGGCCTCAAAATGACATAAAAGTGCACAAAAGTATTTCGAAAGTGGGATAATTGTGTCTGAGAAAATAAAGAGACATAATTATCCTACTTTTTTGTACAATCAACCCTTAAATACGGGACTTTAAAAAGATATAATGTTTATGTCGACAAAAAATATGTGACAAGGAGGAAGGATATGAAAAAAAATACGAAAAAGAGATGGATATCAGCCGTTCTTGTGGCGATAATGACGGCCGGGTCGCTGGCGGCTTGCGGTGGAGAGCCAGCTTCCACAGACAGCAGCGCTCCGGAGGGTAAGACAGAAGAGTCTTCCGAAACTCCCGCAGAGAGCGATTCGGAGGAGGCCGATGAGGGTGGAGAGGCAGAAGGGGAAGCCGAAGCGCCTGCGGGCGACGGAGCCAAAACAGCAGAGGAGCTTCTGCTGGAGCCCTATCCGGAACCCGTGGACATCCATGTGGTGCTGCAGTACCGCGAGTCCGAGAACCCTGACACTCCTACAGATGCTACACCTGAGAATTCTACTGCGGTGAAGCTGCTGAAAGAGGAGCTGAACATCAACCTGATTTACGACTGGATTGTGAACGCGGACCAGTATTCCCAGAAGTTTGGCGCTGAGCTGGCGGCAGGCAATGTGCCCGATATCGTCATGTTAGGGAATAACGATTTCGAGGATCTGACCAGTCAGGGCGGATTGCTTGACCTGACCGAGGCCTATGAGATGTACACTTGCCCGGATTTGGAGAATATCTACAATTTCGACGGCAATTTCATCAATGTCGGCAAAAAGGACGGCAAGCTGTATGGACTGCCTGTAGGTTCGGATCCTGCACAGATGACTTCCCAGATGTACTACGATATGAACCAGCTGAAGGATGTGGGTATCACTTCCGCAGAACAGCTGCCTAAGACTATCGAGGAGTTTGAGGCCCTTTGCGACAAGCTGATGGAGGCCACTGGAGGACCGGTGCTTCCTGCCTGCAAGAACTACTTTGGTGCCCAGCTGGGAGATTTCACGCCTTTCTTCCATGCCTATGAGACCTGGGTCGGTGGTTGGATCGACAACAATGGCACACTGGAATATGCCGGCATCAGTGAGAAGAACAAGGATGTCCTGACCAAGCTCAACGAGTGGTACAACAAGGGATATTTCAAGAAAGACTTTGCGGCATATGATATCTGGGCAGCGGATTCCCAGGTGGTCAGCGACATCGTGGCAGGTAAATATGCCATCGTGCCCGGTTCCTGGTGGATTCCCAACTGGCCTCTGAACAGCAACAAGGTAGAGCATCCCGAAGCGGATTGGATAGTAGGGCCGAACCTGTCTCTGGACGGAGAGCAGCCTGCCATCCTGATCGATCGTTATCCTGTGAACAGTTTCATCGGCGTAGGCCTGAACTGCGAGCATCCCGAAGCCGTTTTCAAGGTGATGTACTGGTCCCTGCAGTACACGGTAAAGAACAGCCCTCCGGAAGTGCAGAATGCCATGACCGAGGAAGAGAAGACGGAGTGGAACAGCTATGTGTACACATGGGTGCCCTGGAGGATTTATTCCCCTACCTGTCTGAGGACCAACTTTGAAGTCATCAATCAGTACGCAAAGGAAGGCAAAACGGAGATTGCTATAGACGAAGCGCCCAGAAATAACGAATTCTGGGGATCTTGGTCCTCCTATCTGAAGTACGTGGAAAATCCGGACGACGGCGTGGCATGGGGGACTTACTTCAGCCGTCTGGCAGAGAACGGCGGTGTGGACAATATGATTAAGACCGTGGAAAGCGCCGACATCATATACAACGAGGTCTATGTCACCACACCTTCCATGATTACAAAGCAGGGCGAGCTGGATAAGCTTCGGGACAATACATTCATCAGCATGATTATGGGCGAGACGCCTATCGACGAGTTCGATACCTTCGTAGAGCAGTGGAAGGCCCAGGGCGGCGAAGACATCACAAATGAAGTGAACGAGTGGTATCAGAGTAAATAAGCAATAGTTGCGCACGGCACATATGCGCATTGGCAGGACAGGGCCGCCGCTGGAATGAGCGGCGGCCCTGTGGAATGTCCGGAATCGTGTTTGGGAAAGGAGCTGCATTTATGGCAGAAGTAAAGAAGGAAAGTAAGAAAAAGGGGCTGTACAAGACCAGGGAGCTGCATGTCATGCTGCTTCCGGCCGTGATTTTCACAGCGGTATTCGCGTACCTGCCCATGTTCGGCCTGATCATGGCTTTTCAGGAGTTTAAGCCGCTGCTAGGATTTACGAAATCAAAGTTCGTAGGATTCGATCAATTTACCTACATATTCACCATGCCCAGCTTCCGCCAGGCCTTTGTGAATACCTTTATCATCGCGTTCTTCAAGATCATCCTGAGCATCCTGGTGCCATTGATATTGTCCCTGATGCTCAATGAGGTGGTGAAGAGCTGGTTCAAGCGCTCCGTGCAGACCATTGTATTCATCCCTTATTTCTTCTCCTGGGCCATTCTGGCAGGCATGTTGCTGGAGATTTTCGCCTATGACGGCATCATAAACAATGTGATGCAGAACTTCTTCAACATGGAGCCCATCGCTTTCCTGGTAAGCAACAAATATTTCCGCACGATTATCATCGCCTCCGACGTGTGGAAGGGCATGGGATACAACACGGTCCTGCTCCTTGCCGCCATCACCAATGTGGACGCGGCCCTGTACGAGGCGGCCAGGGTGGACGGGGCAAGCCGCTGGCAGCAGGTGCTCCATGTGACCCTGCCCAGCATACTGCCCATGGTGGCGGTGCTGACCGTGCTGGGCCTGGGGGGGATTCTGAACGCAGGCTTCGAGCAGATTCTGGTCATGTACAATCCCACCGTTGAGAAGACCGTGGACATCCTGGATACGCTGGTCTACCGGCTGGGCATCGCAGGGCATCAATACTCTGCCGCCGCAGCCATGGGCCTGTTCAAATCTGTCGTCTCGCTGATATTCGTGGGAATCAGCTATTGGATTCTCTATAAGAAGAGCGATTACCGCGTATTTTAAAGGAGGTGCACTGTATGAAAGTCAAGAGGTCCGTAAGCTTTTATGTCTATCAGGCATTCAATACGATTGTCCTGGCCCTTATAGCGTTGTCGTGCATCCTGCCCATCCTGCATGTGTTCGCCATGTCCCTGAGCTCCAGCAGTGCGGCCATGGCGGGCCGGGTAGGCTTCGTCCCGGTGGAATTCACGTTCAGGGCCTATGAGTACCTGATCTCCAAGAAGGATTTCTTCCACTCCGTGAGCATCTCGCTGGCCCGTGTGGTGGTAGGGACGGTGTTCAACATGGCAATCATCGCGATTACGGCCTATCCCCTGTCCCGGTCCTCCAGACAATTCCGGGCGCGGACGGCGTACATGGCTTACTTTGCCGTGACCATGTTCATCGGCGGCGGCCTGATTCCCACTTACATGGTAATCAAGAACCTGCGCTTGCTGGACAGCTTTTGGGTATTGATTCTGCCCTCCGCCATGAGCATCTGGAATGTGATTATCATGATGAACTTCATCAAGGGGCTTCCCAGGGCCATCGAAGAGGCGGCTTTCGTGGACGGGGCTAACCACTGGCAGACCTTGATTAAAGTCATCCTGCCCATGTCCAAGCCCTCCCTGGCCTCCCTGCTCCTGTTCTCCATGATAGGCCACTGGAACGCGTGGTTCGACGGCATGTTCTATATGAACAACCCCAACAACTATCCCATGGCCACCTACCTGGCCACCCAGGTCATCAACAACAACCAGACCATGACCAACATGACCCCGGAACAGCTGGCCCTGCTGTCCAGCCTGAGCGAGAAGACCGTGCGCAGCGCCCAGATGTTCATCGCGATCATCCCGATTCTGGTGGTGTATCCCTTCCTGCAGAAGTTCTTCGTGAAGGGCATCACGGTCGGCTCCGTAAAGGAATAAATGTTATAACGTTTGCCCGGATTTCTTTAGACAAGAGATATGACAGCGCCCCCATGCGACATGCGGGGCGCTGTGGAAATGTGGACGGAATGAAGATTTTCCAGGCCTGCTCTGTGTGGGCATTCTTCCGGGCGAGGCCATTTGCGCCTTGTCTGCACCGTCCCATTGACTGCTTGTGCCATTAAAGATGGCGCCGCCGCAGGCAGCATGACAGAAAGTGTGCTTGCACACGGAAGAAACATGGAGGTATCCATATGAGCTTTGCAGAAGTAAAAAACATAAACGGCAGCCCTGCCCTGGTAATCGACGGAAAGACCTTCCCGCCCATGGCCATGACCGTGCGCTTCAACAAGCCAGACTATATCAGACACTTAGGGGAGGCAGGCCTACGGGTCTTCTTCCTCATGACCAACACCGACTGGCTCCGCCCGGGTAAAGACTACACGGACGAAAACGGCGTCCCCTGCCATGAGCCCAGCGGCCTGGAGGCCTTTGTGAAAAATGCGGAAGTCCTGCTGTCCCAGGTGCCCGATGCCTACATTATCGTGCGCATAGGCCTCCACCCGCCCGTGGACTGGATGGAAGAGAACCCGGATGAGCTGATCACCTACCAGGACGGAAGCCACGAGCCCTCCATTCTCTCCTCCGAGGTGCACAAAGACGAAATCCCCGGCATGTACTCCTTCGCCTCCGACAAGTGGAAGGCCGCTGCCGGAAAAGCCCTGAAAGAGTTCTGCGACGCCATCGACAGGCTGCCCTTCGCCGACAGGGTCATCGGCTACTTCCTGGCGGCAGGCGGCACCTCCGAATGGTATCCCGTGAACGCCATCTGCGACCGGGCCAAGAACAAATACGGCGACTTCTCCCCGGCTTTCCTGAAATCCTACGGCAATTTCCTGCGGAAACGCTACGGCACCGAGGAAAAGCTGCGCAGAGCCTGGAAGCGGGAGGGCGCCTCCTTTGACGCGCCCGTCATCCCCAACGTGGAAGAACAGTACCACATCCACATGGAAGAGGGGGTCCTGGATGCCATGAAATACTATGAGAGCGCCGAGCGCATCATCGGCAAGAACATCGACATCAACGCCAGGAAACCCACCAACCTGGGCGTCTTCCTGAACATGGAGGATTACGCCTATGTAGCCGATTTCTATGATGCCCTACACGAAGCCACCGCGGAAGCCATCGTCCACTTCGCTGCCCTTTTAAAGGCCCGCTATACAGGAAAGGTGGTGGGCGCTTTCTATGGCTCCTACGGCTGCACCGACTTCTACAACAGCACCACCGCCACTGCCACCCTGACCATCTTGGACAGCGGCAAAGTGGATTTCCTGGCAGCCCCCGGCGTGTACAACAACAGAGAGCCCGGCGGCTGCGTAGCCCAGCGGGAGATGCAGGATTCCTTCCGTCTCCGGGGCCAGATGTTCGTGGCCGAAGAGGACAGCCGCACCCACCTGGAGGACGCTTTCTACCGGGATGCCATGGGCCTCTACGATACCCGCGACAGCATCATCACCTTAAAGCGCGACTTTGCCCGGGTGCTGTGCGAAGACATCTACGCCTGGTGGTTCGACCAGCATGCGGAGGGCGGCCGCTACCAGCACGAAGAGATCTACAGGCTCTTCGCCCGCCAGAAGGAAATCGGGGAATTTGCTTACTCTCTGAACCGTGTAAAAAACGACGAAATAGCACTTATATACGACCAGGAGAGCTGCCACACCGTATCCGCCTACACCAACATGATGATGCTGGACTACTACCGCACCTCAGACCTCCACCGGATCGGCGCGCCCGTGGACTACTACTTCCACAACGATTTGGAAAGAGAAGACATGCCCGACTACAAACTCTACATCATGATGAACCTCTTCCGCCTGACAGATGCCGAGCGGGAAGCCGTGCTGCAAAAAGCCAGGAAAAACGGAGCCGTAGTCCTCTGGCTCTACGCCCCTGGTTTCCTGAACCCAGACGCGGAACACATCATGGACAACGCCAACATAGAAAACCTGATCGGCATGCACGTAGGCCGAATAGACCGCACTTGCTCCCCCCGCTTCAAGATAACCGACCTGGGCCACCCTGCCGTGCGCTATGCCGTAGAAGACAGGCGCTACGGCTATATCGACAGAGATGTCCACAGCAATGTATGGCTGGAAAACGTCCTGGCCCCCGCCTACATGACCCCGGGCTTTTACATCGACGACCCTGGCGCCCATATCCTGGGCACCTACTGCGAGCTGAGACTTCCCGCCTACGCCATCCGGGAAATGGACGGCTGGACCAGCGTCTACTGCGCGCCACAGATATTGCGCTCAGAGCTGATCGCCTCCCTGGCCCAGTACGCAGGCTGCCACCTCTACAACACACAGGACGACGTGATTTACGCAAACGCGAATTTTGTCACAATCCACGCCTCCTACAAAGGAAAACACACCATACGCTTCAAAGAGGCCTGCAGCCCCTACGAAGTCTATCAAAAACGCTATTACGGACACAACATAACGGAACTGGCCATAGACATGCGCCTGGGTGACACTCTGATGTTCTCCCTGCAAGGAGAATGCTAGGTTCTGTCCCAAGCAAACAAAATAATAAATCAAATTTCCCAAAGCCCTCAAATCCCTAAAACTTGCCTCAAAACAGGAGAGGGGCGGAGCAGTCCCTCCGTCCCTTAGCCGCATCCCGCCCTTTCTGCCGCTTCCCTCTTGACACCGCCACCCCCAGGTGCCATAATACGATCCATCAACCAACCGATAGGAGGCCCCCTGCCATGCTGACCAAGCTTACATCCGAAAACAGATGAAATTCCTCTGCTGCCTTGCCTACTTCATGAGCTACCTGACAGGCATCGACTATGCCGTCTGCGTGGTAGAGCTCCAAAGCGCCCTGTAGATCGGAAAAAGCATAGCCGGACTGGCCGGAGCCTGTGCCTGCAACCTGACAGTGGCCCTCGTCCCCATCCTGAACTCCGCCACCTATGTGGAGAGCTCCCTGTCCACCTACGGCTTCGGCGCGGTGGCGGAAGCCGTTCCGATGCTCTGCCTCAGGCGGCCTGGCGGGAGGCCCGGAAACTGTTCCGATGCCCCGCCCTGGGCGGCCTGGCCAGGAGAGCGTATCCCGAGGCCCAGCCCGCAGAAGAGCGTACCCCGCGGGCCTACTGCGCGGAGATCGCTTTCAGGCTGGAGGGCATGAGCCCGGTCTCCCGCTTGAAGGCCCGGGAGAAATAGGCCTGGCTGTTGAAGCCCAACTGCTCCGCCACGCTGGTGACGCTCTCCCCGCCCTGCAGGAGCTCTGCCGCTGCCTTGATCTTCAGCTTCAGCAGATACTTATGGATGCCCATTCCGGCATACTTATCGAAAATCCGTTTGATGCTTGCCTCGCTGACATTGCAGTACCGGGCGATTTCCGGCACGGAGGGCTGGGCGTGGACATTGCTGTTCAGATAGCTGATGGCCCTGCGGAAGGCCACGGCGTCCGGCGCGGAGGAGGCGGAGGAGACGGCCCCTGCCTCGGCCAGGGACAGCATTAGCTGCTGCAGGTAGGTGGCCAGCATCTGGGAATAGACAGGGCTGGTGAGGAAGGGCTCCAGGTAAGACTGGGCGCTGCGGGCATCCGGATTCCGGCTGCCGCTTTCCTCCGCTTTGGCATGGATGAAGGAGAGCATGGCGGCGATGATGTCCTGCTGGGCCCGGGATAGCTGGAAGACCTTCTCGGCCAGATAGGAGGTCAGGGGCCCCTCCGCGGCAAAGGAGAAGATCAGCAGGTCCGCGCCCCGGGGGCCGTTCACGATGAACTTGTGCAGCTCCAGGGGCCTGTGGAAGATGATGGAGCCCCGTGGAAGATTGTACACCCGCTCGTCCCCGGAAGCGCAGACATCCCCCTCCATGACATAGAGGCATTCCCAGAAATTGTGGCTCTCCCCGGGGAACGCGTACCCGTTCTCATAATGCACCTCGAACAGGGAGTACATATCTGTGATCCGGATCTGTTCCCTGACGGAATATGCCAGCCAGACCATTGGACTTTCCATAAGAACCTTCCTTTCTGCGCCCGTCCGCGCGGCTTGCCTGTCTCTGGAGCGGCCTGCCCGTCCGGTGCGCGTGGCGCAGCTCCGGCCAATCCGTCGCCCGCAGCTATATCCAGGATGGGGGACATCTGCCCCTCGGCGCCTTTTCTCCATGACCATGACCTGATGCCCGGTTTGCACCGGGGCTCCTGCAATCAAATGAGCCAAAAGTATATATAAATGAGCCATTATGATATAGATATATACTTTTACTAATGCTATGATAACAATTACAGAGGACGCTGTAAAGACATTTTCACGGCTTGCGGCAGAAAACGGCCTGCAGTTCATGAAAAGTCGGAGAACCGTGACAGGAATTGTTTCGCACAAGGGGTGGGAAGCAGAAACGACATGGAGGGATACGGAAATGAAGGACATCAGGATTGGATTCATCGGACTGGGCGGCAGAGGATACGGACTGCTGGAGTGGGCTGTGCTCCCCCAGAAGGAACAGGTGGTGGCAGTGTGCGATGTCTATGAGGACAGAGTGCAGAAGGGCGCTGAGCTGGTGGAAAAATCCGGACAGGCGAAGCCCGCCGCCTACACTGATTACATGGACGTAATCAAAGATGAGAATGTAAATACCGTCATTGTGGCCACCGCCTGGGAGACCCATGTGGAGATCGCGCTGGCTGCCATGTACGCGGGGAAGGCAGTGGCCGTGGAGGTAGGCGGGGCCTATGAGATCAAGGACTGCTACGACCTGGTGGAGGCCTATGAGAAGACGGGGACGCCTTTCATGCTCCTGGAGAACTGCTGCTTCGGCCGCAGGGAGATGATGGCCCTGAACATGGTGAAGAAGGGCCTCTTCGGCGAGGTGGTGCACTGCGCCGGAGGGTACCACCACGACCTGCGCAGCGAGATCGCCTACGGAAAAGAGAACAGGCACTACAGGCTGCGCAACTACATCAGCAGGAACTGCGAGAACTACCCCACCCATGAGCTGGGGCCCATCGCCAAGGTGCTGGACATCAACCATGGCAACCGGATGCTGACCCTGAGCTCCACCGCCTCCAAAGCCGCGGGGCTGCGGGATTATGTCAGGGCCAACAAGAGCGACGACCAGCGCCTGATGAATGAGACCTTCGCCCAGGGGGATGTGGTGACCACGGTGATCAAATGTGCCAGGGGAGAGACCATCGTGCTGACGCTGGACACCACTCTGCCCAGGTACTACAGCCGTGGCTTCAATGTCAGGGGCACCAAGGGCATGTACGAGGAGGTCACGGATTCTGTTTTCCTGGACAGCCCGGTTCTTCCGGACAGGAAAGAGGACAGCGACCATGATTTCGACTGGCTGAAGCACTGCGTGGGCAACGCCAGGGACTATGAGGAGGAGTACGACCATCCGGTGTGGAAGAAATACATCCAGGAGGGCGTCAAGGGCGGCCATGACGGCATGGACTGGCTGGAGTTCGAGACCTTCTTCCGCTGCCTGCGGGAGGATGCGCCCATGCCGGTGGACGTATACGACGCGGCCAGCTGGATGGCGGTGACGGCCCTCTCCGAGATGTCCATCGCAAAGGGCGGCGTACTGGTGGATTTCCCTGATTTTACAGGCGGAAAGTGGCATATGATCGTGGATGAGAATGAACGGGAGAGGTTATGAGCAGAGAAATGAATCGGAATGAGATATTAGGGCACTTTCAGATCGGCGCGGTGACGGAAGGCTATGGCAACGGCCATATCAATGATACCTATCTGGTCACCATGCCGCGGTACATCCTGCAGAGGATTAATACCTCCATCTTCCGGAACCCGGAGGAGCTGATGGAGAACATCGAGAACGTCACGGCTTTCCTGCGGGAGAAGCTTAAAAGGGACGGAGGGGACTTTGAGCGGGGGACCCTTACCGTAGTGCCCACGGTGGACGGCAGGAGATATTACAAGGTGGATGACGGGAATGTCTTCCGCGTCTACCGCTTCGTGGAGGGCACCAAGACCATCGAGAGCTCAAAGACCCCGGAGGACCTGTACGAGGCGGGGGTGGGCTTCGGCCATTTCCAGAAGCTGCTGGCGGATTTCCCGGTGGAGAAGCTCCATGAGACCATCAAAGATTTCCACCACACGCCAAAGCGCATAGAGGCCCTGCGGCAGGCCATCCGGGAGGACAAGGCGGGCCGGGCGGGCAGCGTCCGGGCGGAGATCGATTTCGCTCTGGAGAACGCCTCCTGGGCAGACAGCGTGGTGCAGGGCATGGAAGAGGGCAGGATTCCCGTCCGTGTGACCCACAATGACACCAAGATCAACAATATCCTCTTCGACCAGGACACCGGGAAGGCGCTGTGCGTCATCGACCTGGACACCGTCATGCCGGGCTCCATGCTGTACGACTTCGGGGATGCCCTGCGGATCGGCGGGTCCACGGCGGCGGAGGACGAGGTGGAGCTGGAGAAGGTGCAGTTCGACGAGAGGGCCTTTGAGGCCTTCGCCAGGGGATACTTAAGCGAGATGGGGGAAGCTTTGACCAAGGAGGAGCTGGCGCTGCTGCCCCTGTCCGTGAAGCTGATGACCTACGAGTGCGGCATCCGGTTCCTCACGGACTACCTGAACGGGGATACCTACTTCAAGATTCACAGAGAGCATCACAACTTAGACCGGGCCCGGAACCAGTTCAGGCTGGTGGCGGACATTGCGGGCAAGGAAGGATTGCTGGCGCAGATGGTTGGGGAGGCTCTGAAGGGCTGAAAACTGGATAAGGATGAAAAGAGGGCTGTCGGTATGTTCCGGCAGCTCTTTTTTTCATGTGGTAAAAAATGCGGCAGTTATGTGGCAATATCGTGACGCAAATGCCACAAAAACATAATCACGAAATTGCATTAAAAAGTGGAGTTCTGATCTGCCAAATACGCCGTTCGGATTCTAGATGACCGATTTATGACAAAAACAATACGAAAACCAATATGATATTGTCATAAAACGAAAAATATTGTAAAAATATGATATAAATATATTGACAATGTTGATATCACATGTTAATATTCGTGTAAAGAGTTGACTATTGAAGCGCACAGGAGTGTGTATGTATGAACAGAACAGGAATTGCCCGTCCCTCTGCCAGGGATGGGAATCGCGGAAGGAACGATGTCCTGAACAACAGCCTGTTCCGGGTGGTCCTGAACGTGGGGCTGCCGCTGCTCACGGTGCAGATGATCTCCATGCTGGCTGTCTCCTATACCAACGACATATACAGCAGGGAGTTCGGGAAGCTTGTATTCCTGGTGACCGGGGTGGTGAGCGCGGCGATTTCCCTGTTCCAGAGCGCCTACGGAAGCGTGAGCTCGGCCACATGGATCCGCAGCGCCGCCACCTATGCCCAGGGAGAGAGGCAGCAGGTCAACAGAGCGGCAGTGAATTCGCTTTACTCCGTGACGCTGATGGTATCCCTGTGCATCCTGATACTCCTGTCCGGCAAGGGGGCCATATTCCGCATGATGAACATCCCGCGGGAAATCTACAGGGAGGCCGGGATGTATTACGACACACAGATGCTCCTGATGCCGATCGGCGGCATCAGCACCATGCTGAATACCATCATTACCGCCAGGGGGAGCAGGGGCATGGTGTTCGCGGAGAACCTGATGATGACCTGTGTGCAGGTGGTCTCCGCGGTGGTCTTCATCGTAATCCTGAGGCTGGGCTTCTGGGGATTCCTCCTGGGCGGCATTCCGGTGACCCTGCTGCACGTGGTGATACAGTTCTGGCTTCTCAGGAAATGTGGTTTCTTCATCGGCCTGGAGAAAGACAGCTTCCGGCCGGATTGGAAGTCGATATTTGGAAATATTAAATACGGATTCCTGTTATATATGCAGATGATTCTCTGCTGCATCAGCGAAATGGCCATCTCCACCCAGAGCAACCGGCATCTGGACATGGATGCCATCGCCACGGTGAGCATCCTGCTGCCCGTGACCGGCCCTCTGAGCATATGTTCCACGCTGTGCAGCGTCTTCGTCCCCCAGAATTACGGGGCAGGGAAGACGCAGAGGCTGAAAAGGTTCGCGGCCGGTTCCATCGGGTTCGCGGCAGTGTACGGAACCGGATGCGCGTGCTTCCTCATAGCCGCGGGGGGATGGTATTTCAGGACACTGTTCGATGACCCGGTGATGATAGCCCTGGGCAGGGAATACTGGTTCTGGTACGGGCTCGCCTGCATCCCTCTGGCCATGATCTACGCCATCCGAATCTTCTTCGACAGTGTCGGCATGGCGAAGGTATCCATGCTCTCCGGCGTGGGAGAGCTGGCAGGGAGGCTGGTATGCGCCTTTTGGCTGATCCCCTGCTTCGGCTACATAGGACGCTTTGCTGCGCCGCTGTTCGGCTGGGGGCTGGGAGGTCTGCTGATGGTGATCATGTACCTCGCGCTCAGAAAGCGGATCTATCAGCAATGTGAGGAGAACGGGAATAGGGAGACAGGGGAGAGGGAGGAGGCAGCCGTATGAAATATTACATTGCCGCGGACGGAGGAGGGACCAAGGTCCAGGCGGTCCTCTATGACGAAGAGCTGCGCATGGTGAGCGCCGCCCGGGTATCCGGCGTGAATTCCAATTTCCGGCCCGTAGAACATATCGCCGCGGAGATGCGGCGGCTGGTCCGGGAGCTGGTTCCGGAAGAGGTGAGCGAGGTGGAATGCGTCTGCGTGAGCGTGGTGGGGGACATGGAGCTGCTGATGGAAGCCCTGGGGGAGCGCTGCGTCATTAAGGGCTGTCAGGCCTACGGGGAGGGCGAGGCCGCTCTGGCTGCCGCCGGTGTGCTCTACGGCGTGGTGGCACAGTCGGGGACGGGCTCGGACGCGTTCCTGGTGCAGCCCGGGATGCAGGATGCCGTAGGAGGCTGGGGCGCGGTGCTGGGGGACGAGGGAGGCGGGTACGACCTGGGAATCCAGACGCTGAAGGCCGCCATCTACGCCTTTGACGGAAGAGGCCCCCGCACGGCGCTGCTGGACTTGGTGCTGGCGGAATGGGAGCTGTCCCATCCCTGGGATATGATAGAGAAGCTGGTGGGAAATTCTGACTACAGGCGTGTGATAGCATCTGCCACTTACCTCACCGCCCGGGCGGCGGCACAGGGGGACGCGGTGGCCCTGGGCCTCTATGAGAGGGCGGCCCATGAACTGTCCCATCAGGTGCTGACATTGATCGGGCGGCATGGGGGGAGCTGGCAGGGGCCGATCGTGGCTTCCGGCGGGACCTGGAAGGGATGCGGGCATATGTTCGAGACCTTCCGGGAGGATATATGGCAGACATACCCGGATGCCGCTGTGATCCGGCCCTTTGCGGAACCGGTGGTGGGCTGTATGGTCAGGCAGAGGCTGGAGGCGGGAGAGGATCCGGGGAGGCTGAGGGACATTGTGGAGGAGCGGTTCCAGCCGTTCTTCCTTAAGGATACGAGGAGGTGAATGAGTGAACGCGACAGGCATGTATTACGGGAGAGTGTCGGAAATACTGGAGGAAGCCTTCGCCCGGGAGGCGGAGGCCATGGAGAGAGCGGCCCTGGCGCTGGCCGGGGCCAACAGGGACAGGAGGTCCGTCTTTGCCTTCGGCTGCAACCACGCGGGGCTGATCGCGCTGGAGCTGTTCTACAGGACCGGCGGGATGGTGACCGTCAATCCGGTCCGGGTGCCGGGGATGATGCTGGAGGTATCGCCCATCACCATGAGCAGCGAGATAGAGCGGCTTTCCGGATACGGACAGGTGATCCTGGACTCTTTGCCAGCAAAGGAGGGGGATGTGATCATCATGCACTCTGTGTCCGGCCGCAACGCGGTGACCATCGACATGGCAAGGGCGGCCAGGGAGAAGGGGATGACGGTGATCGTGGTCACGAACATGAACACCGCCGCCAGCGTTTCGTCCAGGCACAGCTCCGGAAAGAAGCTCCACGATTACGCGGATATCCTGATCGACAACCATGGCGACCGTGGGGACGCGGCAGTACAGCTGCAGGGCTTCGCCCAGAAGGTGGCCTCCACGTCCACGGTGGTGGGAGCGGCAATCCTGAACGCCATTGTGGCCAGGGCCTGTGAGCTGCTGCTGGAAATGGGGATTCAGCCGCCCGTATTCATGAGCGGCAACATAGACGGCGGGGATGACTACAATAAAGCCGCTATTTCCCGGCATCGGGAGAACATATTCTATATGTAATGGGAAAGGCTGTTCTACGACTATTAGAACACGAAAATACAATTGCTATATGAGAAGGAGGAGTTCTGATGAGTTTACTCGATCGCTATCAACAGGCAGTCTACGATCTGCTGTTCAAGGCAAGGAGCACACAGAGGGAGGCCGTCCGGAAGGCCGGAGAGATCGTGGCCGACGCCGTGACCCATGGCCGTCATGTATATCTGCACAGAATCTGCCATTCCATTGAGATGGATCTGTATGAAAGGGGCGGCGGGCCTGTCTTCTACCAGCTCTACAAGGCAGAGGAGACGCAGCTGCAGCCCGGAGACGTGCTGTTCGTCAGCTCCGTATCCGGCCGTACCATAGAGGTGGTGAACCTGGCTTACGACATGGTGCAGGCGGGCGTGAACGTGATCGCCCTGACCAGCATGGAATATGCCAGGGCCGTGGAGCCGGTGCATGAATCCGGGAAGAGGCTCCATGAGTTCGTGACATTGGCATTGGACAACTGTGCGCCCGCCGCCGAGGCCATGATGGAGGTGGAGGGCCTGGAGGCCAGGTTCGCGGCGGCTTCCGGGATAGCGTCCGACTTTATCCTGTGGAGCGTCACCTCGGTGGCGGTGGAGAAGATGCTGCAGGAGGGCTGCAGGCCCGGCATTCTGAAGAGCTTCAATTTCCCCGGAGGCGGAGAGTACAATGAGGGGCTGCGGGAGCGCTATAAAGAGTGCGGCTATTAGCGGCGGAAGCCAGAGACTGAGAGGTGGTATGAAGATGAAGAATGGATTTCCGGTAAAAGAGATGACGATCGGCGGCATTGATATCTCAGAATATGCCATCATCTATCCGAAGGATGGGAGCGTGAGCCTGCGAAAGGCGGCGGAGCTCCTGGCCAGGATGATCCAAAAGGCTACAGGCCATGGGCTTGCGGTGATGGACGACACCCAGTCGGCCGGGCATGAAATCGTGCTGGACACCACGGGCCGGGACACGGAAAAGCTGAAACAGATGAGGGCTTCCGTTCAAAGGGACGGATATGCGCTGCTGGCGGAGGGCGGCAGGCTCTATATCACCGGCACCGGCGCCAGGGGGACAAGGAACGGCATCTTCGCTTTCCTGGAGGCGCGGCTTGGCTTCCGGTTCTATACGAAAGACGATATCGTAGTCAGGTCTGCGGACAAAGTGGAGATACCGGAGGGCACCGGGGAGGTGTACAGCCCCCGTTTTGAGTACCGGGAGACTTACTGGCTTCCGTCCTATGGGAACATGGAGCTCTCCTCCATGCAGAGGATCAACGGCAAGCGGGAAGGGGACGACGGCATCAATGTGGAGTACGCGCTGTTCGTGCACACGCTCTCCATCCTGCTGGACGAGCCCCATCAGGTAGACTACCAGCCCTGCCTGTCCGACGAGAAGGTCTATCGGAAGATACTGTCCAATGTACGTAAAAAGCTGGACGAGAATCCGTATGCCTCCATCATCTCCGTGTCCCAGAACGACTCCTATGCGGAAGGGAGAGGCTGCCAGTGCGAGAAGTGCCGTGCCATCGACGAGGCCGAGGGCACGCCCATGGGGTCGCTGCTCACCTTCGTGAACCGCATCGCGGATGCCATAAAGGATGACTATCCCCATGTGGCGGTGGATACCCTGGCCTACCGATATACCAGGAAGGCGCCGAAGACCATCGTGCCGGCGGACAATGTGATCATCCGGCTCTGCTCCGTAGAGTGCGATTGCGCCCATCCCATATCCGATGCGGACATTGAGGGCAATGTGAAGTTCAAAAAGGATATTGAGGAATGGGCGAGGATATGTAAACGTTTATACGTCTGGGATTACACCACGAATTTCCCGTACTACCTTGCGCCCTTCCCGAACCTGTATAACATATATGACAATATGCAGTTCTTCAAAGACCACCATGTGGTGGGGCTGTTCGAGCAGGGGAACGCCGAGTCGCCCACAGTGGAGTTCGGCGAGCTGCGGGGATACCTGATCTCCAGGCTGATGTGGAATCCGGACATCAGCAGGGAGGAATATCTGGGCCTGATGGATGAATTCCTCCAGGACTACTATGGAGCGGGCTGGCGCAATGTCCGGGAATACATCGACAGGACCACTGCCAGAGCGGCGGCAAACGGTTTTGAGCTGTATACCAGGCCTGACAAATATCTGGCGGCAAAGGACGGGGACGAAGGGGAGGACATCGCCTTCTGGAACGAGATGCTGGCCCTGTGGGACAGGGCTGTGGACATGGCGGAGACCGCAGCACAGAAAAACCATGTCAGGCAGTCCAGGCTGCAGGTGGAATTCTATATCCTGTACGCGCATTTCGACCATCAGGATCGGCGCTATGAGGCATTCTACCGTCAACTGAAGGAATTCGGCGTCAAGACCCACTGCGAGGGAGGGAAGCTGCCGGAGGTCACGGATTTCAGCCAGGGTCCGGGGCAATGGTATGCGAGGTGATGACAGGCAGGGCTTTACGGGCCTTTATAATATGAAAGAACGGAAGGAGGAAGACGTTTTAAGGAAACAAGGAAACTGTGACAGAAAAGTCAGCACCAGGAAACAAGGAGGAGCAAAATGAGGAAAAAATGGATGAAGGGTTTCTCGCTGTTATTGGCATCGGCCATGATGCTTGCCGCCTGTGGAAATGACTCGGGCAGCTCGGGGGGGGGTAAATAGCGGCGACGGGGAAAAGCAGGAAAGCAGCCAGGAGAGCCAGGCCCAGGACAGCCAAGACAGCCAAGCCCGGGACGAGGGCCAGGAGGCAGGCGGCACCGGCGCAGAGTACCCGGAATACTTGAACATGGACAGCGCTTATCCAATCATCAAGGATGAGTTCAAGGATGATATTGAGTTGAAGATAGCCTACTGCCAGGATGCCAACGCAGCAGCCTGGGAGGATCTGTGGTTTTCCCAGTATCTGGCGGATAAATATAATTTGAACTTTGAGGGAGAGGGCATTGCAGGCTCCGGACTGGGCGAGAGGAAGAACATCATGTTCTCCTCAGGAGACCTGCCCGACATCATGATGGAGATGTGGGTCAGCAACAGCGAGATTCTGAAGTACGGCGTGGAAGAGGGCATGCTGCTGAAGATGGACGAGTACATCAGCGAGGAGCTGACGCCGGGAATCTGGCATTTCCTGTATGGGGACTATGCCTCGGAGAGGATCGACTGTACGGCGCCGGACGGGCATATCTATACGCTGCCTTACCTCATTTCCAGAGAAAATCCCGCGGCACATGGCACTTTCTCGATTTATAAGCCTTATCTGGAGGCAGTGGGGATGGATGGCGTTCCCGAGACGCTGGACGAATTCGTGGACTTCCTGTACAAGGTCAAGGAACAGGATCCCGCTGGCCTGGGAAGCGAAAACATGTATCCCTGGGGCGGAGGGATGAGCACAGACGGCATACCGTGGTTCCTGCTGAATGCATTCGGCTACAATGCCAATAACAACTATGGATACAGTCCTGCCGTCCGCAACGGCGAGCTGGTGATTCCGGTGAATGATATGGAGGTCTTCCAGGAATACCTGAAGCTGATGAATCAATTCTATGTGGATGGCATCATCAACCCCAACTACTTTACCATAGAGAGCAGCGAGGTCACGGCACAGGTTCTGGCAGGACAGAATGCAGTGTATTATACGAACCCTACTGTCATCGGGGTGACTGCCGACGAGGTCAATGAGAAGTGGGTCTGCGCAAAGCCGCTCACCAGCCAGTGGAACGATACGCCCGCGACGCGTCCGGGCACCTTCTGCGCCCCGGGAAACCTGGCGATTTCCGCGGATACGGAGTATCCGGAGGCATGTATGCGATTCATGGACATATGGTTCAATAACGTGACAGAGAACGGTTATCAGCTTGCTTGGGGAGCCAACGAGGAGTACAGCTATGGCTTCATCGAGAAAAGCGTCTATGACGAAGAGGCCGGACAGTGGGTGGACAATCCCGATTTGCCGGAGGATACCAACAGCTACAGCTATTGGGTAGAAGACATCCTTGGATTCTACCCCCACATCGGAGCCCTCTACCTTCCGGAATGTGAGGATAAATTCATGGAGGACATGGGATATCCTGTGGCGGAAAAGGAGATAGGTGCATTCGCCCAGTCCGCGCTGGACAATGTATGGCCTTATGTAGTGGATGCCTTTCCCCATAACTATTATGTGGACGATGATTTGCAGAAGGAGATGACGGATCTGGGCACTGTGATCGAGCCCTATGTCAAGGAGCAGGTGGCCCGCTTCATCACGGGCGAGAGGCCTCTTTCCGAGACGGACGCATTCGCGCAGGAGCTGAAGGACATGAACATCGACAGGCTGCAGGAAATCTACAAGCAGATTTACGATGATTACCAGAAGCTGAAAGCAGGTAATTGACATATCGTTTAGCTGTGACGGGGGCGGGCGGAACGAAAGCCCGCCCCCGCCTTAAGCATCGCTGCCCCATAGAGGTGTCTGCCACAGGAGGAAAGAGAATATGAAGAACCGCAAAAAGCTTACCCTGAAAAGTATTTTCCATGATTGGAGGCTGTATGTCCTGCTGCTGCCATCGCTGGTCTATCTGTTCATTTTTGCCTATATACCGATGTACGGAGTCCAAATCGCTTTCCGGGATTTTTCTCCCAGGAAGGGCATCTGGGGCAGCGAATGGGTAGGGCTGGAGTATTTCAAGAGATTTATAGAATATCCGAATTTCAAGTTCCTGATGATGAATACCCTGCGAATCGGCCTGTACAGCCTGGCCACGTTCCCCTGCTCCATCATTTTCGCGCTGATGCTGAATGAGGTGCGCAGCACCAAGTTCAAGAAGAGCGTCCAGATGATCAGCTATATCCCCCATTTCCTGTCCACGGTGGTGGTGTGCTCCATGGTCACGCTGTTCTTCAACCAGAAGACGGGCGTCGTGAATGCCATCATAGAGTTCCTGGGGGGCACCCGGACGGATTTCCTGACAAAGGCTTCCTATTTCGAGGACATCTATGTCTGGAGCGGCGTATGGCAGGGGCTGGGCTTCGGAGCCATCATCTATATCGCCGCGCTGGCCAGCGTTCCCATGGAGCAGATTGAGGCGGCCCGGATAGACGGCGCCACCCGCCTGCAGATTATCTGGCATGTGAACATTCCCTATATCCTGCCTACGATCATCATCATGCTGATTTTCTCCTGTGGCGGCATCCTGGGCGTGGGATTCGAGAAGATATTGCTGCTGCAGAACGATTTGAATCTGTCCCGGTCACAGGTGATTTCCACGTATGTATATGAAATCGGTATCCGGGGCGGGCAGTTCAGCTACTCGTCCGCAATCGGCCTGTTCAATACAATCATCAATGTCACCATACTGGCCATTGTAAATGAGATCGCCAGGAGGTTCGGCGAGACCAGTATCTGGTAAGGAAAGGAGAGACGGGATTGCGTAAAATAAATTCTGATAAGGTGTTTGGTTTTGTCAATGGTCTGCTGCTGGTCCTGATTCTCCTGATTATGGTGTATCCGCTGTATTTCGTGATCATCGCGTCGATTTCGGATCCCATACAGGTGGGTCAGGGGAAGCTGGTGCTGCTGCCAAAGGGATTCACCCTGGACAGCTACAAGGAGGCTTTCAGGGAGAAGCAGATATGGGTGGGATACCGCAATTCCATCTACTATACCGTAGTGGGGACGCTGTTCAACCTGTTCCTGACGGTTCCCACGGCCTATGCGCTGAGCAAGAAGAAAATGCGCTTCCACGGGGCGCTCACCTTCTATTATGTGTTCACCATGTATTTCGGGGGCGGCCTGCTGCCCTACTATTTGTTGGTAAAAGAGATGGGGCTTATCAATAAACCGTATACCCTTATTGTGCTGGGCGGCTTATCTGTCTATAATGTAGTGGTGACGCGGACCTACTTTGCGAATTCCATACCGGAGAGCCTGTATGAGGCCACGGAGATTGACGGGGGATCCGAGTTCGACAATTTCTTCCGGATCGCGCTTCCGCTGTCGAAGCCGATCATCGCTGTAATCGCGCTGTACTATGCGGTAGGACGGTGGAACGATTATTTCACGGCCATGATTTATACCGCAAAGAAAGCATACCAGCCGCTGCAGACTGTGCTGCGGGGCATCCTGCTGGAGGGGGAGATGACTTTGGGACGGATCGACATCAACATCCTGAGCGAGGAAGAGATGGCCTACTATGTGCGGAAATCCTTCCTGGTGGAGTCCATGAAGTATTCCATCATCTTCATCGCCTCCCTGCCCATGCTGATCGCCTATCCCTTCGTGCAGAAATACTTCGTACAGGGCGTCATGATCGGCTCCGTGAAAGGCTAGGGGAGCCTGGACAAGCTTCAGGGAGCGGCCATGCCCTGTGAAGGGGCATGAAATCAAAGAAAGAAAGGATATCTGGGATATGAAAAAAGTGATTCTGATTTTATCGGACGGCTTCCGGCCGGATGCGCTGACATCCTGCGGGAATCCCTATGGAAAGGAGCTCCTGGAGAAGGGGAGCTATTCGCTGGAGGCCAGGACGGTGTGCCCTTCCGTCACGCTGCCCTGCCATATGTCCCTGTTCCACAGCGTACCGCCGCAGCGGCACGGGATTCTGACAAATACCTATGTGCCCCAGGTCCGGCCGGTGAACGGCCTGTGCGAACAGCTCCGGGCAGGGGGCAGGAAATGTGCCTTCTTCTACAACTGGGAGGAATTGCGGGACTTGAGCCGCCCTGAATCCCTGGCGTTCAGTTATTTTGTATCCCCGGAGTTTGACCGCTCCTGGGAGGAGACCAATGAGATGGTTACGGAAAATGCCATCTCTTATATAGAAGAGGATAAGCCGGACTTCGCTTTCGTGTACCTGGGGCTGACGGATGCCGTGGGTCATGGGAACGGCTGGATGGGCGAGGAATATATGAAAGCCTGCAGCCGTTCTCTGGAGGAAATCAGGCGCATCGTGGAGCGGTTCCGGGAGGGTTATACTATCATCATCACGGCCGATCACGGGGGACATGGACGCAGCCATGGAAGCGATGACAGGGAGGACATGCTGATTCCGGTCATCTGCCTGGGCCCTGATTTCCCCGCGGGAAGGGCGCTCGAAGATGTGGGCATTTGCGATATAGCGCCTACTATCGCCGGACTTGCCGAAGTCTCCGCCGCACCGGAGTGGGAAGGGAAGAATTTGATTACATCTTGACAAGATTGTGAAATTATGGTACTTGTTTCAGTAGGAAGATGCAGAATAGCGGAAAGAGCGGGGAATGGCAGATGAATCAGGAGCGTCGGGACCAAATCGTGAAAATGGCAAAGGAGAACCGGGTGGTGAAGAACCGGGAACTGATGGAGCGGTTCGGCATCTCCATTGAAACTGTCCGGAGAGACCTGAAATATCTGGAGAAGCAGGGGCTCCTGGAGTGCGTTTACGGAGGCGCCGTGCTGAAAGATGCCTCTTCATCCGGCTGGAGCTTTGAGGCTGTTGCCGCTATGCATTCCGTGCAGAAGGAGGCCATTGCCAGAGAGGCGGCGGGTATCGTGAACAGCGGGGAGACGATTTTCCTGGAGGAGGGCTCCACTGTCTTTGCCATGACCCGCTACCTGAAGGATATCGCGCCTCTGACGGTGATTACCAGCTCCCTGAGGATAGCCATGGCCCTGGGCGATGTGCCGGACTGTACAGTGATACTCCCGGGAGGGAGGGTGGTGCCCGGCACGCTGGAGCTGACAGGCTTCCAGTCCGACGAGAATCTGAGTATATTCAATATCGATAAAGCGTTCATCGGCGTCAATGGCATCACGGAGACCCATTTTACGGACTATACCGCGATAGACAGAAGGTACATACGGCGCAGGGTGATTGAGAACAGCGATCAGGCCATCGTCCTGGCGGACAACAGCAAGTTCGGCGTCCGGGCCACGGTCAATGTGGCGTCCATCAATGAACTGGATATGGTCATAACGGATGACGGGACGCCGGAGTGTTATGTGAAGAAGCTGGAGGATGCCGGGGTCCAGGTCATTGTGGCGAAGGTGGGATAGGCTGAGGGACAGGAGCGTTATATGGTAAAATAAGGAAACAGCAGTTCCTGCCATCTGTGCTATACTGTATACATGGGGGAGTGTTTCCATAAGCCTCCCCAGGGACAGGGGGGCGCGGGGATGGACAGGGATGCTGCGGGCGGCCGGAGACGGCGCCGAAGGATTACATATTTGAGCATATTGGGGATCATGCTTCTGCTGCACGTTCTGGCGTGGAGCAGCGAACGGTTCTGCGACTGGTATGCCGCCCATGTATTTCGGATATGGGTGGAGACCTACGGGCGGGCCATGGGCATGGTTCCTTTTTCTGTTGGGGAGGCGCTGATCGGGCTGGGGCTGGGCTTCGGGGCGCTGGGAGGAGCTCTGGGGCTGATATGGCTGGCCGGAAGGATGTCCGGATCCGGGGAAGGGCGAAAGCAGGCAGAGGCCCGGGGAGGGGCGCGGGAGAGGCGGAGGGGCCGGAAGGATGCCCCGCCGGAACGGCCAGGGGCCTTGAGGAGCTTTAGCAGGGCATACTGCACAGGGGCCATGTGGATACTGCTGACAGTATTCGTCCTGATGACTCTGAACAGCGCCATACTCTACCATACCTCCGGCTTCGGGGAGAAGTATCTGGAAGCCGCCGCCGCGGAATACGGCCTGGAGGAGCTGGAGGCGTTGCGGAATTTCGTGGTGGAGCAGTGCAATACCCTGTGCTGCCGGATTCCCAGGAATGAGGACGGCTCCATTTCCTATGGCGGGGACATGGCGGAGGCGGCAAGGGCAGCCATGGGGGAGTTAGGTACGACTTACAGCGGGCTGGACGGATTCTACCCCGCGCCCAAACCCCTGCGCTGTTCGGATTTCCTGAGCAGGCGGTACATAGCGGGGTGCTTCTACCCCTTTTCCATGGAAGCCAATTACAATGATGTGATGTACGTGATGAACATGCCTTCCACCATGTGCCATGAGCTGGCCCATCTGAAGGGGTTCATCCGGGAGGACGAGGCGAACCTGATCGGGTATCTGGCCTGTGTGGGGTCAGAGGATATCTATTTCCGTTACAGCGGCTACCTGAGCGTGCTGTATTATATCGACAGGGATTTCCGCCAGGCGGCGGGGTACGAGCGGTATCTGGCGGCAGCGCCCATACTGCCCCAGGTGCATGAGGACAATGTGTTCCTGACCGAGAGGGAGCGGGCCAGGGTGGAGGAGACGGCATCTGTGGGCGCCGAGGTGGTGGACGCGGTGTCGGACCAGCTGTCGGACGTGGGGCTTCGGCTCAACGGCGTGCCGGAGGGGAGGCTGAGCTACAGCAAAGTGGTGGGGCTGTTATTGCGGTATTATGATGTGAACGGGTATCGGTAGGGGGATTGCTTCCGCCGGAATGTCAACAAAAATTCTGTTGGAAGATAACTTTACTTTTCTTCCATATTTTTGTATACTTAGAGACAGAAATGACTTGTGGCCGCCCCCATTGCATCCTTTCCCCGCCTTGTGCCGGCGCGGACATCAGGCGCTGATTAATCGGGAATTCATGCACGGCGTACCGGGGATAAGCGAAAGGAGCGCAAATGCCTGACCAGGAGCGGAAAGAGCAGAGAGGCCTTCTCGATGGGCAGAAGGATTTCCACAACGGAAATAAAGAATTCCTCGACGGAAATAAAGAATTCCTGATAGAGAAGATCAAGGAAAAGCCGGTGAACAAGAAGAAGCTGATCCGCCGGACGATCATCACGGTGTCCATGGCGGTGATCTTCGGCCTGGTGGCCTGCGTCACCTTCCTTGTGCTGGAGCCGGTGATCAGCAACTGGCTGTACCCGAAGGAGGAGCCGGAGATACAGACCGTGGAGTTCCCGGAGGATAAGGAGGAGATGTCGCCGGAGGAGATGCTGGCGGAGAACCTTCCCACGGAAAGCCCGGAGCCCACGCCTGCGCCCACCCCGGAGCCCACACGGAATCCCGGGGACGGCGGGGACACTTACGTGCCGCTGGGGGAAGAGCAGGTGCAGGACATCCTGTCCCAGGTCACCTTCGACCTGAATCATTATAAGCAGCTGTACACGGCCCTCCACGACTATGGAAACGAGCTGGGCCGCAGCGTCGTGACGGTGACGGCGGTGACCTCCAACCTGGACTGGTTCAACAGCGTGCAGGAGCGCAGGAACCAGTGCTCCGGCGTCATCATTTTCGAAAACGGCATGGAGCTTTTGATTCTGACGGATTATTCCGCCATCAGGTCCGCGGAAAGGCTGCTGCTGACCTTCTATGACGAATCCCAGACAGGGGCCCAGCTAAAGCAATATAATGAGGCCACCAATCTGGCGGTGCTTTCAGTGCCGTTGGAGGAGCTGAGCGATGCGGTAAGGGGCGGGCCAGGGAATGCGCAGGACGGTTTCGAAGCGGGGGTCCAGGACAGTCCGACAGGCGCGGGCGCTCCGGGCAATCAGGATCCGGATGCCCCGGAAGATGAGAACCCGGACGAGCCGGGAGACCTGGGCGCTTCGGGCAGCCCGGGCCAGGGGAACACAGGGGCCCAGGATTCGGGCGGCCAGACAGCCCGGAATCCGGAGGAACCGGAGAGCGGGCTCCCCATCGTGGAATTCGGATACTCCAATGCGAAGAGTCTGGCCGGGACGCCGGTCATCGCCGTGGGCAGTCCCATGGGAACCAGCAATTCCCTGAGCTACGGCATGATAACCGCATCCGGCACCACCGTATCCACAGCGGACAGGAACTACCGGATCCTGCTGACGGACATCAGCGGAAGCCAGAACGCCAGCGGCGCCCTGTTCGATTTGCAGGGGAAGATGATCGGATTCATCACGAATCACAGGACAGGCTCGGACATGAAGAACCTGATCATGGCCTATGGCATCACGGACCTGCAGAGGACTGTGGAGAAGATGTCCAACGGGGCGGAGATCGCCTATCTGGGCATCCGGGGGGAGGATGTGCCCCGGGAGGTCAACGCGGAGCTTGGGATCCCCTTCGGGGCCTATGTGGAGGAATTCGACATGGACTCCCCGGCCATGCGGGCCGGCATCCAGCGGGGGGATGTGATTACGGCCATCGGGGAGAAAAGCGTATCCGGCTTTATGGAATACAGCAACGCGCTGATGGATCTGGAGCCCGGGCAGACAGTGGAGGTCACAGTCATGCGGCAGGCCCAGGAAGAATATAAGGAAATGAAGTTCAATATTGAGTTGGGAGGAGTCAGGTAAATGAAATTCATCAGAGATCTGAAGGAGGGGGACAGGATTTCCGACATCTACCTCTGCAAGCATAAACAGGCGGCAGTGACCAAGAACGGGAAATCCTATGAGAACGTGATCCTGCAGGACAAGACAGGCGTCATCGACGCAAAGGTCTGGGAGCCGGGCAACCCGGGCATCGGGAACTACGACACCCTGGACTACATCGATGTCTGCGGCGATGTGAACAGCTTCCAGGGCTCGCTGCAGGTCAGCATCAAGCGGATCCGGGTCTGCCGGGAGGGGGAATACGATCCGGCGGACTATCTGCCGGTGAGCGCAAAGGACAACGACAAGATGTACGCGGAGCTTCTGGACATGGTGGACAGCATCCGGAATCCCTGGCTGAAACAGCTCCTGGAGTCCTTTTTCCTGGCTGACGATGAATTTGTCAGAAAATTCCGCCATTCTTCTGCCGCAAAAACGGTGCACCATGGGTTTGTAGGCGGATTATTGGAGCATACTTTAAGTGTGGCGAAGCTGTGCGGCTACTATTGCGGCGCGTATCCGATCCTGAACCGGGATCTCCTGCTGACGGCGGCCATGTGCCATGACATCGGCAAGGTGAAGGAGATTTCCCCTTTCCCGGAAAACGACTACACGGATGACGGCCAACTGCTGGGGCATATCGTCATGGGCTCCCAGATGGTGGCGGAGAAGGCGGCGGCAATCCACGGCTTCCCCCATGGGCTGCTGGCCCAGGTACAGCACTGCATACTGGCCCACCACGGGAAATACGAGTACGGCTCGCCCAAGCTCCCGGCGCTGATGGAGGCCCTGGCGCTGAACTATGCGGACGACACGGACGCGAAGCTGGAGACCTTCAAGGAGATACTGGAGAACAACAGCGGGAACCAGGGGTGGCTGGGGTACAACCGGCTGTTCGAGTCCAATCTGCGGGCTACCAGAGAATAGGGACATACGGTTTCGGGCAAAGAATGAAGGACATGCTTAAGAGCAGGATTTGAGAGGAAGTCTTAAATATAGAAGGAATGCCCGCAAAGGGCGCGTGGAGGTGCAAGATGAAGGTGACGGACGATATTTTGTATGTAGGCGTGGACGATCACGAGGTGGATCTGTTCGAGGGGCAGTATCAGGTGCCTGGCGGGATGGCCTACAATTCCTATGTGATACTGGACGAGAGGATTGCGGTGATGGATACCGTGGACGCGGGGTTTGGCGCCCTGTGGCTGGGGAACGTGGAGGCAGCCCTGGGAGGGCGCAGGCCGGATTACCTGGTGGTGCAGCATATGGAGCCGGATCACTCGGCCTGTATCCCCCTTTTCCTGGAAAAGTATCCGGAGGCCCAGGTGGTGGCTACCGCCCCGGCCTTTAAGATGATGGACCAGTTCTTCTCTCTGGGGGCTGAGGTGAAGCGGATGCCCGTGGCAAACGGGGCGGAGCTGGATCTGGGGCGGCATAAGCTGAGCTTCGTGTGCGCGCCCATGGTGCACTGGCCCGAGGTGATGATGACCTATGACCCGGCGGACAAGGTGCTGTTCTCGGCGGACGGCTTCGGGAAGTTCGGGGCTCTGGACGTGGAGGAGGACTGGGCGGATGAGGCCAGGCGGTATTATATCGGCATCGTGGGGAAGTATGGCCCCCAGGTGCAGAACGTGCTGAAGAAGGCGGCGGGGCTGGAGATCCGGAAGATCTGTCCGCTCCACGGGCCTGTGCTGGAGGAGAACCTGGAGTATTATCTGGGGCTGTATGACAAATGGTCTTCCTATGAGCCGGAGGAGGACGGCGTGGTAGTGGCGTATGCCTCTGTGTACGGCCACACGAAAGCGGCGGCGGCCCGTCTGGCGGAGGAGCTGCGCGACAGGGGCGTGACAGTGGCCGTCTACGACCTGGCCAGGGACGACATGGCGGCGGCAGTGGCGGACGCTTTCCGCTACAGCAAGCTGGTGCTGGCCTGCAATACCTACAATATGAGCGTCAATCCCTTCATGCACCAGTTCCTCACGGTGCTGGCGGAGCACAGCTATCAGAAGCGCACGGTGGGGCTGATCGAGAACGGCTCCTGGGCCCCTGTGGCGGCCAAGGCCATGCGGGGGATGCTGGAGAAGTGCAAGGAGATTACATTTGCGGAAAATACGGTGACAGTGCTGTCCGCCATGAAGCCCCAGAATGAGGAGCAGATAAAGGCGCTGGCGGCGGAGCTGGCGTAGGCAACAGGGATAGCCGTGAAACGGTGAGAAAGATAACGGGAAAACAAATATGAGATTTCAGAAAAACGAACTCGCTGTGGTGACGATTGAGGACATGGGAAGCGACGGCTTCGGCATCGGGAAGGTGGACGGCTTTGCGCTGTTCGTCAAGGATGCCGTGGTGGGCGACAGGGTGGAGGCGAGGATCGTAAAGAGCAAAAAGAATTATGCCTATGCGCGGCTGGAGAAGGTCATTGAGCCTTCTCCTTTTCGCGTGGAGCCGAAATGCCCCTGCCACAGGCAGTGCGGGGGATGCCAGCTCCAGGCCCTCTCCTATGAGAAGCAGCTGGACTATAAGCAGGACAAGATACGGAACAGCCTGATCCGCATCGGGGGCTTTGCGCCGGAGGAGGTTGATCGGTGGATGGAGCCCATCGTGGGGATGGAGGAGCCCTTCCGCTACCGGAACAAGGCCCAATATCCTGTGGGCAGGGACAGGGAGGGGAATGTGGTGGCAGGGTTCTACGCAGGGCGGACCCACAGCATTATCCCCAATACTGATTGCCTGCTGGGGCCTGTGGAAAATGAGGCCGTCATGGAAGCCGTGTTGGATTATATGCGGGAGAATCGGGTCAGCGCATATGATGAGGCATCCGGAACCGGGCTGGTGCGGCATGTGCTGATACGCAAGGGGTTCGTCAGCGGGGAGATTATGGTGTGCCTGGTGATTAATAAAAAAGTGACAGATGTGTCATGTGGCGTGCCGAAAGAAATGGTATCCCGCGGAAAGGATATTGGGACAGGGCAGACGGCCGGGGGGATGCGCAGTGGGACGGAAGGATGTCGGGGGCTGGAAGGAGAGTCTGCGGAAGGATGCTGTGGGCTGAAAGGAGAGTCCGCGGAAGGACGCTGGGGGCTGAAAGGAGAGTCCACAGAAGGGCACCGAGGGCTGAAAGGAAGGGCTGTGGAAGGATGCCGATATGAAAGAAGGGCAGAATGCCCCATGCCGGGAGAAGAGCGCAGCTTTCAGGGGGAGTTCCTGCCCCGGCAGGACAGGCTCCTGCGGAAATTGACCGGGATAGCGGGCATGACCAGCATCTCCGTGAGCATCCAGACCGAACGCACCAATGTGATCATGGGCAGGGAGATACATACAATCTGGGGGAAGGACTGCATTTCGGACACCATCCGCGTCCGGGACATGGAGAGCCCGGGCTGGCCCTACATGGGGCGGGAGCTGACCTTCCACATCTCGCCCCTGTCCTTTTACCAGGTGAATCCCGTCCAGACGGAGAAGCTCTACAGCCTTGCCCTGGAATACGCCGGGCTCACCGGGCAGGAGACGGTGTGGGATCTGTACTGCGGCATCGGCACCATCTCCCTGTTCCTGGCGGATAAGGCGAAGCGGGTCTACGGGGTGGAGATTGTGCCCCAGGCCATAGAGGATGCCAGGGAGAACGCGGCTCGCAACGAGATTGGGAATGCGTCCTTCTTCGTGGGGAAGGCGGAGGAGGTGCTGCAGGAGTTTTGCCATGGCGGGGATCGGGAGGATGCTGCGCATCCGGACGTGGTGGTGGTGGATCCGCCCCGGAAAGGCTGCGACGATACATGCCTGAGAGCCATATTGGCGGCTGAGCCGGAGCGGATTGTCTATGTAAGCTGCGACCCGGCGACCCTGGCCAGGGATTTAAGGGTACTCCGTGACGGGGGGTATGGGATTGAGAGAGTGCGGGGGGTGGATCAGTTCGGGATGACGGTGCATGTGGAAGTCGCATGTTGTCTACAAAGGAAGGATTCGTAGAAGTCCTTGAGTTTACGCACTTTGCGAGGATTTTTAAGTTTAACCGAACACCTGAAATTGGAAAGA